>OGWF01000032.1_pt1 | contig 22715 bp, 21 predicted proteins | sample 1575951 | NCBI WGS metagenome assembly OGWF01 (sample SAMN07581523, study PRJEB24739) | freshwater metagenome | place: Singapore | collected 2015-01
CTGCTCTGCACACTCTTTCCCTACACGACGCTCTTCCGATCTCTGTGGTCCACCTTCGGCAGCGCCTTCAATGCTAGCACCTTCACTTTGCATAGTTCCTTCGTCAAGACCTACACCATATTGTCTTGCTCTAATAGGACTTTCAACACCTTCTACTTCTTCAAGTGGTGCTAGTTCTCCAACTCTGTCAATAGGTTCTGGAACTGGTTTAAGTTTTACTGGTTTTGGTTCTTTAATAAGTTTGTTTCTTTCTGGCTTTAACTTACGCAAAACTTTTAAGTCTGGACTTCTACCACCAGCAAACTTACCAAATGCACCGCCTAGTAAGTCAGGAGCGTCAAGAACAGCTATTTCTATGTTTCCTTCTGCGTCTTTAACTAACTTGCCGTCTTTAAGAACTGGAAACTTAATACGTTGTGCTTGTTCAGCAAGTTGAACCAATGCTCTTTGTGGAGCGGAACCATAAAGTTTGGAATAAGTTTCAAGAGTTTTACGTTCAATAGTTTCATATGAAGGCAAGTTTTCAAAACTGTCTACCAAAGCTTTACGTGCTTTAGCAACTTCTGTTTCAAGACCACGACGGCGTAAAATGTTTTCTACTAACATGTTGTCGCCAAGCGCTTTTGCTTCGTCAATAGGTAAGTTGGCAGCAAAGTTTACACTGTCACTTATTGGTCCTTGTCCGTTTTCTTGCGTTAGTAAGTCAACAAATGCTTCAAATGCAATAGGTCTACCACTTTCGTCTTGTGGTAACTTGTCTTCTAGAAGTGCTTTGTTGTAAGCAACAGAAGTTGAGTATTGTTTAAGTGCTTCTTCACCTTCAGGAATACCAAGTCTATAGTTTCTTGTTGGTTCGGTTGGACCAGTTGGAGGCGGTGCTTTGAAGGTAGCAGAAGGTAACCCTCCTGCGCTTATTGCAGTATTTAGACCGTTGTAACCTGGAACTTCAGTGAACCCTTCGTCTTGAAGTTTTTGCTTTTTACGTTCTGCAATAGCAGCGTCTGTAAAGTCTTCAGTTCTAACTTCTGCTGCACCCAAAGCTAATGCTGAAGGGTCCATACCTATAGTTGACAAGTCTGCTTCAAGCGCTGCTCTTTGTGTGGGTTCTAGAGAAGAAACATATAAGTTTGCGTCACCAATAAAGTTTTTAATAAACTGGTCTTGACCAACTTTATTACCTGACAATGCTGCAAACCTTGGTGCATAGTCTCTTTGCCATAAAGCTTTAAGGTCTGCGGAAAACTCGTCTGCTGCATTATTTGGGTCAGCCCAAGCTTTATTAAATGCAATGTTAGTTATTGCAGAAGACAAAGTGTTACGACCTTCGTTGCCTTGTGCTTCTGCTTCTGCTGCTCTTGACGAAGCACCACTATTTGCTTGTAATGCTGCTATTCTTTGGGTAGTTTCATTAGCAGCTCTAGCTTTACGCAAGTCTGCTTCTGCGCGTATTTCTGCGGCTTTTAGACTTCCAGCAGTAGCAATAGCTTGTGACTGTACCCTTGCCGCTCCTTGCAAAGCAGCAACTTCACGCTGTAAAGTACCAGCAGTAAAACGTTCTACAAGTTTAGCGTCTGCTCTTATTTTGCCTTCGCGCAAGTCACCAACTAGTTTGTCTAACTCAAGTATTTGTTTTTCAAGAGCAGCAATAGTTCTACGGCGTTGGTCCATAATGTCTGGGTCAATAGCGGCCAACTCCGTCTTCATAATGTAGTCTTTTATTTGGTCTTTGACAGCAAGACGGTAGTTAATGTTTTGCGCGTAAATGCTCCCAATAGTTGGGGCGACTGTTTGAACTGGTGGCATTATTTATTCCTCTCTAAAAATAGTTTGTTAACAGAAGCAGCGTCCATGCCTACTAAACTTGCTGGGTCAACACCAAGAGTATTTCCAATAACGGTTGCAGCTTGTAAAGTTAAAACTTGTGTTCCGCCTGGTCCTGGTTCAAACAAGTTTTGTCTTCCTTCCACCGGAGCAGCTACTGTTGCTTTTGCCAAACCAGAAGTTCCAAGAATACCAAGCATGTTTCCTAACTGGGCGGAAGAAGCTATTTGTGCTGCTTGGGTTGTAATGTTTGCTGCTGTTTGAGCGGCAAGACTAGCTCTTTGTGAAGCAAGTTGTTGTTGCTCCAGCTTCTTGCGTTCAAGTTCTTGTTTTTGTCTTTGCGCTTCTGCAATGTTTTCCTTTTGTATTTGCAAACCAACGTCTCTTGCTGCTTTGGTAATACCTTGTTCAACTGCTGCTTGGCGAACCAATGAAGCACCAGCACCAACTTCTTGGGCACCAACTTGTTCGCCTGCTCTTGCTCTAGCTTCTCTAGCTTGTGCCTGAATAGGAGCCATACCTAAAGCAAGTAGTTCCTCTCTTTGTTTTTTGGTTAAGCCAAGAGAACCTGCTTCTTCTTTAGCAGTAAGTTCTTTTACGTCTTTATTACGTTGAATGTCAGCTTTAGTTGGAATAAGGCCAACCAAGGAAGTTAAACCTTGTGCTGCCAAACCTACAATAGAAGCTATTGAAAACGGGTCCATTTAGTTTCTCCTATTCAAACATGGCTTCATAATAGCCAGTTAGTTTTGTTATAAGTCCCAGGTCTTCATTCTGCGAACTTGCAAGTTCAATATTGTAAGTACCTGGGGCTACGTCTTCTAAAAGCAAATGAGTTGTAAAATGCGAACGGTAATGGTCCGCTGCTATTGGTCCAGTAGTTGGTATTTGTGGTCCAGCAAACCTACAACGACTTGCATTATATTCGGTTCCATTTACACGAATAAGAACAGTTGCTGACCATTCTGGCAAACCACTACTTTCATAGTCTGGGTAAGAGTTTAACAACATAACTTCACCAAAGAATACAATGTTTAAAACATGAACTTGGTGTCCTACAAGCATAGTAAGACCGCTTTTATTTACGCTAGCGTAAGTTGTATTGTTGCCAGCAAACGCACCAAGTACATTTGTTGTAAAACCATTGGCAGAAAATGGTAAGCACTTGGAACTTTATTACCATGTGAAACGTCCATTGCTGGTGCATTAACACTCTGGCAAATAGAACTTTCAAAATAACCTATTGGTGCGTCAGCATTTATTTCTAAAAGTGCTGGGCGCATAATATTCTTTTCGCCAAGAGAGTTATTTTCAATGTCAGTTGTTGCAATGCCTTCATTAAAGAAGTCTGCAATAGTTTGAACATTTGTGTTAAACTTGTCAGCAGTTAAAGTTTCGCCAGCGGTAAAAACATAAGTTGGTGAATAAGGCATTGTAGTTTCCTAATAAAGAGGAGTTTTTGTCATTCGTCATTTCTTACAATATAGCAACTTAATGAACCATTTGACAAACGTATTTCGTCGTCGTTATTGTAATAAGAAGGAATGACATTTAAACGTAAGTCTGTAAAGACTTTTGCAGTTCCAGTATTGTTATGGTAAGCAACAGACCCGCCTGCTGGAATGTATTTGTGGTATTCAAAAGCACCAGTAGTAAAAGTATTGCATGAAGGAATGGTTGTTTCTTTACCCCAAACCCACATGTCGTAAGTCCAAAGTAAGCCTGAAACAACATTTTCTTCGCTTCCACCGTCAGGTGTCCAAGTTAAAAGAAACGAAAATGTCCTTTCGTCTGGGTCGCCTGTAACAGAAACATAGTCATAGACTTGTTGGTTCCATTGAATAAATATGCTTGAACTTGCTGGAACTGAAAGAGTTGGTATTTCTAATGCTGTTCCATGGGTAACAGGAATAGGTGCATTGCTTGGAAATGAACCAGAATAACTTGAAGTTGTAAAACTTCCATTCTGTACGCTTTCTGCAAGTCCCCAACAAGAACCGGTAAGAGTTAGGTGGTAATGTTCTAAAGCGTCTGTTGAAATATTGTCGCCATTTACAGAACCTGTAAAAGAACTAAAGTTTGTATTTTCTACTGAAGAAGAAAGAATAGCTCCTGGAGTTGCTTGTGTAATATTTACTTGCATTTGGTTACCTCTTTTTATTCCTTACATGTAGGTGGTAAGTAAAAATACGTACTTGCTCGTCACCGGTTCCACCTTGTTGTGCGTATTCACTGTTACCTATTGTCTCAAATGTTTTTATTCCAACTTCAAATGTTGCTTGTGAAGTTATGCATGGAACAGCAAAAGGCAAATGAGCAGTAAAAGTTCTTCCAGTTATTCGGTCTGTTTCTGCAATAACGTTACCATTCATTAATAAAAATACTCTAACACCAACAGCCGCACCTTCTGGCGCTGGTTCATAGTATGGAAGTTCTGGGTCTTCTTCAGCGTAACGAGTAAAGCCAAAGTTTAATGCACCAATAGCCCAGCCTTCTTTCAACTCAAAGTATTGTGTATAACTGGAAAGAATAGTTATTCCTCCATTTATGTCACCTTTAGTTAATGTTGTAGCAGAGGCGTCTGTTGCAATATGTGTTTTGTTAAAAGTATTTGGTTTAAGTTTGTTTGTATTATTTGGTATAACTTCTGGACCAAAGTTAATACCAGTTAAGTTGCCATTAACTACTTCAGCATAAGCGTTTAACATTTTGTTATGCTTATGTGACGTAAGTGTTTCGTTTTCTACATATTGTCCGTTAGGGTAAAGTCTCATAGGTTCTTCCTTTAAATAGGCAACTTACTTGGGTCAACGTTTCTATTTCCATTATTAAATGGAGGCGTATTAAATACTGCTGACCATGCCCTTGTTTCGCCACCCTCGTCAAACTCTACTGAATAACCAATGAGCAACAATGGTTCCGTTGAACTTAACTTAAACCTAAACCAACGAGCTTCTGGAAGTTCAAGGTCAAAACGCATTTTTGCTATTCTTCGGTTTTCCCATTTGAAGTTTTGGTCAAACTCTACTTGCCCAATAACTGCTTGTGCTTTGTAGTCAGCAACAGAAGGTGAAGAATAAGCAGTATTAATATATTCGTAGTCCCATTCTATTGCACTATTCATAGTGTAAAGGTGTTCACCAGTTGTGTAGGCGTCTATAGAAACTGTACGAATATTCTTTGTACTGTCTGGGTCTCCAAAGTCTAGCCAAGCAGAAGTCCAAGTACCTGCTGGCTTTTCTAAAGTGTCTGCCATATTTTGGTTTGTGTTACAAATAACACCAATAGACGGAACGTCAGCTATACCCAGACTGGACGCATTAGACCCAAACAAAACATAACCTTCTCTACTATTTGTAAAACAAGAAGCAGGAAGACTATGCCGAATAGACCAGCTAACAAGAGCAGCATTGTAGCAAAAAACGAGGCTATTAACTGCTGAACCGTCTGCCGGAACAGACAAAACATATTCGCTAAAACGGTTGTCGTAAACTGCACAAGCCCTTGCCAAAGAATAAGAAGAAACCCTTTCATAGTCTTCTCCAATAGCGTCACTAATACGCTGTATGTTTGCTTGTCCACCGCCAGAGAAGTTGCCTTGGAAAGAATAGACACCTTCTGCTGTAGCAAATACTAAACCAACACCTGGAACAACGACTGCTGTTTTAGTTGCAACTGTTCCAGCACCAGTAAAAATAGGTGTTACATAAAACGGAAAGTCTGCATTATTTGTGGGAACTAATGCGTCTATTGAATGCTCCCTGAAAATAACAAGCAAGTTGTTAAATGGAACCAAACCTGTAATAACACCCCCAACCCTATTCCCAACTTCAACAAACTTGTCTAAACCAAACTCTTCTGGACGGTTTGCATTAGAGTAGAATAGCCTTGTTGGGTATGAAACTCCACCACCAAGTACAAGCCTATTTGCAAATGTAGCACCATACTTTAAGTTTGGAGGAAGCATAAAACTTTCCAAGTCACTTGGTGCTTCACTACCAAGTTGGCTGTCTGGTATTAAGTCTGTGTAGGTTGTTTGAAAGTTATTTGGTATTTCGTCCAAGAAATAATAGACTGCTAGGTTAGGGTCTATTGTTCCGTCTCCCAAGTTCTTTGTTCTGTAAAGACGACGTTTAAAAGTTCCCATTGGACCAGTAGGAATATTAGAAATAACTGCGCCATATTTAGACTTGTCACCATTTAAAGCTGTACTGTCATTGAAAGCGTCTGCACCATTTTTAAAGGAAACAGTTGGAGAACCTAAAGAAAGTGGGCTTTCACTATATGTATTTGAAACAAATGAAACTTTGTACCTGTATGCATTAATAGAGCCAGACAAGTCGTCGCCAGAAGACTGGTCACCAAAACCTAGTGAAGCTTCGTTAGGCAAAGTTATTTTAGCACCGCCAGCATTTGTTGCTTCTGCGTAAGTAATACCCGGCCCACTCAAAGAAGGGCAACCTGAACCCGAAGGACTAAAAACTATGTAACCAGCAGCACCACCGTCGCCACTGTCTAGCACCATTGGTTGACTAGGACGAGTAGGAAAACCAAACTCAAATGGCCCAACTTCTGGGAAATAAGACACAAGTTTTAATGGGTTGTCTTCACCATTTAAAACAAAACAAAAGTTTCCATATGGAATATAGTTTGTTCCTGGGTCTTGTGGGCGAGGTTTAGTTCTACCTTGTTGTAAAACAACATAGCCTACGTCTTCGTAAGGTGCTGTTTTACATAAACTTACTTCGTTTTGTCCTGTGTCCAACTCAAATAAAGTACTTTCAGCTTTACCGCCACGACGGGACCAATAAAAAATAGAAGTAACGTCAGCCGTGGGTTTGGAACCAGTGTTATTCCAATAAGAAACAATACCCTTTTCATTAGACCAAGCACGTTGGTTAAAGTCATAGGACAAGTTTTCAATAGAGCGCGCAGTTTGTGCTTTAGCATGTGGGTATTGTTCAGTACCGGCGACGTAACGAATGTCAAGTTTTTTAGACATTAGTTACCTCCACCACTACCGCCTCGGTATATTACTGGGTTGGGGTAAATAACGCTTGGGTCAAATGCACTTCTATTCCAAGCACCACGACGTTGTATTGGAAAGTCACGTTCTGTTCCGTAACGAGCAAGCAAGTATTTGTAGCGTTCGTCATATTTGCGTTGGTGAATAGCAGCTTGGTTTAACTTTCCTTCACGGTTGTAAAGGTCAACCAATACTCTGTCTACTAGTAAGTAATGGAACTCTTCTGGAAATACTGGAACGTCAGTGTCAAACTCCAAGTTGGTTGGTCTGTAAATGTAACGTAGTTGGAAGTAAGAATAAGCACTTCTGCTTTGTGTTAACGTTCCAATGTAGTCTGCTGAACCCTGTGGTCTTGGGTAAAAGCGAATACGTTTTAGTCTTCCGTTAGTATTATGGAAACGAGGTCCATAAGGTGGTTTAGGGTAGAATGCCGCTTGTGGGTAAATAGAGAATGTACCACCAGCTTCGGTATTAGAACCTTGCAAGTAACCTTCTGGTAGAAGAGCATTAGACCCACTTACATAACCGCCACCTATTGGAAGGTAGAATGTTCTATTGTCTACACCTTCATTGTCTACTGCCAAATACCAGTTTATTTGCATTCCTTCTGGAACTTGGTTTGGAACTGTAAGTGTTACAAGTGTTCCACTATTTGCAACTGTTATTGAAGAAGTAGGCGACATTGCGCTTTCAGGGAAAGAAACGTGTGCGCTTTTGCCACCAGTTCCAAGTCCAAGTGCTGAATAAGAGTAAGTGTAAGCAACCTTTACAGTTTGGTCAGCAGTAAACCCAGCACCAAGTGCAGGGTTCAAAGCGCCAGAAACCATTGTTGGCCCAACTGTTGGTGGTGGAATGGGCGCAGTTTCTTCGGCAGGAATGTAGCAAGCAGGTTTGTCTGCTGTCTCTTGGTACGAGAAAGCAAAGTTACTGTCCATTCTACGTGGTATTTGAACTATTTTTCCTGGAATGTCACCATAACCATTTCTATTGTCTCTAAAAGAAATGTCCATTATTTCTGCCAAGTCCCAAGGCATGGAGTAATAGTTATGTTTTATTGTCCAGTCGGTTAATGCATTTGTTGTACTACCAGCGAATGGTTCTTCAAGTATACCTCTTTCGCTTCCAGTGGAAGTATTCCAGTTTGTAACAGCGCTAATAGTATAGTCATACCCGTCTAGACTTATTTGGTTTCCAATGTAGTTAGGGTAAAGTTGTCCTGCCAAGTCAGCAGAGTTGGTTAAATAAAATGCCCTGCTATTTAAAGCAACCTGACAAGTAGAACCTGTTTGGTGTGCGCCAGCAGTAGAAGCTGACAACCATTGACCAGAGGTAGTTTGGTCAACGTCAGGCCATACAAGGTAGTCCATTGTCTTTTGGTTAAAAGACCAAGCCCTAGAAGTAAATAACTCTACATAAGCTTCGTTAATAATGTTGTTTACATAACCAAAGTAAGTTGTACTATTTGGTACATAGTTGTGTTGGACCAAAACTTTATTTCGTATTTCCTGAAGGTTCATTTTTTATTCCTTAATAAGTAGGGAAAAGCCAAACTTCTGCTCTGTTATTTGTAACTGTTGTAAGCGCAACAGCAGAACGTTGGTGGTCTCGTCCATGGTTAGAAGTAATACCTGTAAGTACTCCGTCATGTGTGTCGTCAACAACCAAAGGTTGTCCAACGGTAACAGGTTCACCACCATGAACGTTGTGAACAATAGCGTTAGCGTAATAACCCGAATGCATTATTAAAATGCTTTGCCCAGCAGTAGCAGAAGAAATAGCAATACCACAATAAGACTTACTTTCTGCTGGTGTCAAAATAACCCAAGAAGTTTTTTCTGCACCTTGTTTACTTGTGTCCCAGAATACTGAACTTCCTTCAACAATAGTTTCGCTTGCAAAGTAAGAACAAACATTTTGTTTGTCGTCTGGGAGTTCTTGGGAGTTATATGTGACAACTTGTTTTGACATTTGTGTCTCCCTCAAACATTATGAGTTTTTGTCAAAAGAAAAGGGACGCTGGAATAACCAGCGCCCCAGTGTTTTAAAACAAAACTAATGTCAGCTTAATAGTGACCAAACCCAAACTGGGGCTTTGCCACCGGAAACCGAACCTAGTGCAACAGCGCATGGTGGGACCGTGTCGCTTGCAGCAATAGGCTTGAGTTGACCGGCAGTAGCGCCAGCAATAAGGAATGCACCAGCAGTAACCGAGCCAGAGCAAGAAGCTGAAGCAGCGTAACCGCCGACAACAACACCAACGGAACCGGAAGCACTTTGTGCGCTTTGTGCAACGCCAATAACGGGTGAACCGCTTTCAGCTTTAACAACAAGCGAGAAGCCTGCTGGGAAACCGGCTGGTGAGTAGAAGGTAACTGCGTCACCTGCTGCGACTGAACCAGAGCCTACAAAGAAGCTTTGGACAGAAACGTCTGGTGAAGGGTCTTCAACCGACAAGTATGGAACAATAGGACCAATAGACATTTTATTTTCTCCTTTTTATTGGTTAGGGTCAGTAAGTTTCGCCATTGACAATGAGACCACAACCACCAAGGTTCTTGGCAATGAGACCTCCCATGAGCATTATTTTTGCTGTGGAAACGTCTTGGTTTGGAATGTCAATGAATGGGGTGAGCTTGAAGTCACCTTCGTCATGAATGGCGAGTGTGACACCGTCCAAGTTTAGCATGTAGAAGCTAATAGCATTGGCACCTGTGTAAGTAACATTGTTGAGGGTAATGTCGGGGTCAGCAACAACAACAGCGTCACCGTAAGCTAGCGAGTAAACACCGCTGTCCAACTTGGTTGTGTCAACGTAGCGTTGTTGGTTGTAAAGCGCAGCTTCGTAGTTATTGAAGCCAGCTTGTGAAGCCAATACCAAGTGGAATAGTTTGTCGGTTGCAGAAGCGCGGTTCAACTGGCAAGCAGTACGAACTTGACGTAGAGCGTCAAGACCGTTAGCAGAGAAGTCGCCACCAGCAGTTGCGTATTGGTTTTGCCAACCAGCAACAGAAGCGTAAGTTGTCTTGGAAAGACCACCAACGCTATTGACTTGTGAACCAGCAGCAACAGCTTCAAAGAAACCAGTTGCTGAACCACCAGCAGAAGTGTTGCCGTTTAGTGTGCCGAAGTCAGCAAGAGCATTGCCAACAGACTGACCAACGACAAGCTGCTTGTTAAGAGCGCGCATTAGCGAAGCCATGGCAGAACGGTAACGGGTTTCGGCCAAGTCAACAACTTGGTATTCGCCAGCGTTTTCTGCTTTGTCGCGACCTGAAATGGAAATAGGAATACCAGCACGGCCCCATGTGAATGTTGCACGTTGGGTGCTGTCACGAAGGGTCATGTCAAAGGTTTCATAACCGGTAGAGAACGAAGTAATATTACCGGGGGTGTCAACTTCTACTGGAATAGAAAGTTGGTAAGAACCGTTAAAGCTATGGACTTTGCCAAGTGACTTTACGCGGTCAAGAAATGGGGTTGCTTTGGTAAGCAACATTGAAGTTTCGTCATGAATAGCCGCAATGGTTTGCGAGAGTACGTCTAAAGTAGCCATGTTTTTTTTCCTTGTTGAGTTAGGTTTTATTACCGAGAACCAAGTTACCCACAACGGGGGTTGGAACAACCGGGAGCAAAAACCCAAGCCAACATTGTCCTGAAAGGGTGTTTATTGGGTTTCTCTAATAATAGAAATAAAATGTCAACTGGGTTATGTTATGAACCTAAATGTTGAACCTTTGTCGCATGAGGTAAGCAAATGAATAAACACGTTAGCATTTGTTTCCAAGCAAGTTGCAATAATGCCGTCTGGTTCAACTGACTTTATTAAGTAAAGAACTTTGTGACCACTTGGTAAAGTTTCCAGTAACAATGTATTTTCAAACATTGGTTGTCGTTTAAGTTGTCGCATTTTAACCTCTGCAAAAATGGGGGGTATTCCCTACTATTTTTTGAAACCCCCCTATACCCTTGGTATTTTTTAAAAGGGTCAAAAACTATGTGAATAGGAATGGCTGTCTGCTTTTTAAAATAGCATTTGTCAAGTCAGGGGTCGTTGACAGCGCTGTAAAAAAAACTTAACACAATATTATTCAAGGTGGTAACTATGTTATTGGACTTCAACCCATTGTTAAATATTCCTTACAAGGCCAAAAGGTCAATACAATATTATTCAGTCGCTGACAACCGCCGCGACAAACATTCGTACACTCTTATTGGGCGTTTAAAGACGACCTTTAATAGCGTTGTGACTTCCACACCGGTTTATTAACGAACGTCTGTGAGGGGCATTTAAAGAGCATTTTACACTATTGCTGTTAGACTTCTGTGAGCGACTTTGAAAGCGCCTCACAGCGCGCTCTCTTTGGTCTTTATTGCGCCTGTCAGGTTATTTTGACCTTTCCCATATTTGGGAAATGAACTTCCCATTTGTTAGGACTAAATGCGAGCGTTCTAGGAGCATTTCTTTTAGTGTCAAAAGAATGTGCCCTGACTTGCGTAAAGAAGCGGGGGGGGCAAAATGACATTCGCTTTGACAGAGTAGTGACATTCGCTTTGACAGAGTAGTGACATTCGCTTTGACAGAGTAGTGACATTCGCTTTGACAGAGTAGTGACATTCGCTTTGACAGAGTAGTGACATTCGCTTTGACAGAGTAGTGACATTCGTTGTGACATTCGTTGTGACAGAGCAGAGACATAGCAGACAAAGCAAAAAACCCCAGCAAGCATTACTGCCTACTGGGGGAATAGTTTATTATTTAATAGTGTTGTTTATGTCTTCCATAGGTTCTTTGTTACTATTGCTTTTATGTATTTCATTGTTTCTTCTTTGCTGAAACCATAACTATTCAATAGTTGTTTATGTTCTTTTCTTCTTATTGCCTTTGCTCTTTGTGTTTTATTCATTGTCTTTGCCAAATAACGTTCGGTCAATGCCAACTGCAACCATTGCATTAATAATGGCAAAGTCTAGAACATTTCTTTCCAGGTAGTAAACATTCTTTCTTCCAGTTAAAACACTAGCAGCATAACAAAGCATAGCAATGTCGTTTACGTCGTAGTGTTCGTGGCATTCTAGGGTTTCATAAATAACATAGTCTTCGTCAGCAAGTCTAGGAACAGGAAGAATGCCAGCAATAGCATAAAGAGTTTTATTGTTTATTGGAAAGTTTCTGTCTTTGCTATTGGGAATAACACATTGCTTTGTCTTGGAAATGGTTTCATTTAGTTTGTCAATAATGCTTAAACCTTTCTCTCTTGCTTGGTCCATTCTGTCCAAGAGTTCTATTTCTTCTCTTGTAATAACCCAGTCGTCGTCCATTCTAATGCCAACACTACTGTATTCTTTCATTGTCTTGTTCCTTTAGTTCTCTGAATAGTTGGTTTGCCATTTGTTTTTCTAGTTCAATGTGTTGTTTCCAACCTTCATAACCGTTTGGGTTCTTACCTTCTAACCACTTAACCAAGTCAGGGTCTAGTTCAAACTGCAACCTTTTAGACATAAGTTTGTAGAACTGCAATAGGTTCTTGTTATTTACTCTTCCTCTCGTCATTGTCTTATTCCTTTATTTTATTCATTGTCAAGCAAGTCAAAGGCGTTGGCAACATAGTCGGTAAGTTGTTGCTTGGTAATGTTCCTGGTAGTGTCCCAGTAAACAAGCGAAGAACCAGACAAGTCGTCGTCCAAGTAACGAGTAGCATTTGTGTCCCAACGAATAGCGGACATTCCATTAACGAATGCAACTGCTTCTGCTTCTGTGTCAAACTTTGCCGAAGGTTCCCAGTTCATTTGCTTCGCGCCCAAGTAGCAAAGCAAAGCAAACTCTTCGTCAATGTCACCGTCATAGTAAAGAGCGTTGAACAAGTCGTTCTCATTTGGGTTAAGAGTAACGTTAGGTGTAACAAGCATAGACTGTGGCAAACCAGCAACTTGAAGAACAGTTTGGTTGTCAAGTGTAAGGTCGCGGTCCCAAGCGTCACCAATGTAAAACCCAAACACAGTCGGGTTGGTAACAGCATTTACGGTAGCGGGAATAAAAGTAGTCATTGTATTTTCCTTTATTGTTGTTGGTGGCGTCAAGGCGTTGGGGCGTCCCTCACCCTGACGCCTTCATAGTAGCATGGGTGACCGGTCTGGTCAAGTCAAGGGGTCGTCAAGCGACCACCCAAGAGTTCAACCAAAGTAAATGTCACTCTTATTCTTAATGAACGTCGCGGAGTAATGGTAATAAGTTCCGTGGCGGTCAGCAGTAGTTCCTTGGTAAATGACAGAATAGAAGTCATAGTCTTCACACTCAAACTGTCCGTCTATGTCTTCGTTCCAGTTCCAGTTCTCAAAGGAAAAGTAGTTTTCAAACTGTTGCTCTGGAATGTTTTTGGACGAAGAAGTAGCAACGCTTTGAGTGTTAAGAACACCGAACTTAAACTTGTCTTCAATAAGGTTCTTCATTTTGTTTTGGGTAATGTAGGTAGGCATAGTCTTATTCCTTTGTATTGTTAGTAAAGTCAAGGCGAATGTTATTACCATTCTCATTCTTCCACTTGTCGTGGTCCTCTGTGGAAATGCCAAGGTCGTCAGCGGTTTGCTCAACAGTGTCAAGTAGCAGTTCCCTTACACCAATAAAGTCAGTTTGGGTTGTGTCCCAATAGGCATAGACACTTTCGCAGGTTCCAATAGTTGCTTCAAAAGCGTCTTGGACACCGCCAGCAAACCAGTCGGCGCGGTCCAAGTCAGGAAACTCTCTGTCGTAACAAATGCCGTTGTCTGGGTCTAGCGTAAGAGCATAGCAAAAACCAGCAAAGTCGTCGTTAAAACAAAGGGAACCGTGGTCGTCCCAACAAGTGTCAAACAGTTCGCTTCCGTCTTCGTCCAACCATTCGGGAACCTTGACGCCAAAAGCGTTACAGACCTCTTCGTTTGTAGCGGACAAACCATAGTCCCAGTTTGGTCCAACCTTCCACCCAATAACAGGGGGCATAGTAGTAGTGTTAGTCATAGTTATTTCCTTTGTGTTGTTGTTGTTAGTGTAAAGAGCAAGGAGCGTTTGTTAGGGCGGTCGCTCCGTCCGCCTACATAGACCACTTAACCGGTCGTGGGTTCTGCGCTCGTCAAGCGACCGTCAAGCGGTAAGTTCGTCAAAATAAACGTGGGTTCCTTGTTGCATTCGCTTTAGTTCTCCGTGAATAAACCATTGTTCCAAACCAGTAGCAGTCCAAACTTTAGCAGGTCCGCCAACGCGGTGGGGTTCTCCGTTTAGGTAATAAAACTCTGAACCGTCCTGCCAAATAATAGCGGGTCCGTCAGTCCTATGCGGAACTCCATTCAACCAATGTTGAATGCAACCAGGGAAGTCTTCGTCGGGTCCGTTAATAGTAATGCCAGTAAAAGGCAAACCGTTTTCGTCGCAGTAAGTCATAGTATTTTCCTTTGTGTTAGTAAGTCAGAGTTTTGTAGTAGTCGGCAACGTCATAGACGCGACCAGTAATAAGACAGCGACTACGAATGTAGTAGTCATTCATAGAACCCTTGTAAGGTTCTCCAATAGCAATGAATAGTGAGTTGCCACCCTGAATAAGAGAACCCTTACGGAACGGAGCATTAGACATTTCAGCAACTCCATTCAGTAAGGAACTCGTCCAACTCCGGAGGGAAATAGTCTTCGCCCCAACCTTGGTTAGAAATGAACTCCATAAGGCAGTCGTAGTCTTCACATTCGTAAAGGTCAAGGAAGTAGTCAAGCGTCTTACTCATAGTCATTCTCCGTAGGTGGTTGGTCGTCGCAGGCGTCGTCGCCCTGACCCCTACACCTTAACCGGGCAGGGGTTCTCGGCAAGTCAAGCGTTCGTCAAGGGAATATTTAATAAAACATACATTTAAACTACGTTTTTTTTAATGTTGAACCTATTTATTGTAGGTGTCAAGAAAACTTTTGACACTTTTTACAATAAGTGTAGGAGTTCTAATGTTTCATAAACAACATAAAACAGACCGAGAAAAAGCAAAGGTCTATGAAGAGTTATTTAGTTTGTATTTAAAAAAGAATGGAAAGGAAGTTGAGGTCTATGACGACCCAAGACAAATGGTTTGTAATGTCAATGGTAAAATAACAGACGGAGTTGCTTGTCATTTCCCTGACGTTGGTTGCTGGGAGAACAACAACTTACATTTGTTTGACGTTAAGGTTACTGGAATGAAGCAAATGCCTTTGGAGAAAGACGTTGTAAATGCTTCTGTAAACTGGAATGCTCCAATAGTTTGGTTTTTTAAAAGTCTAAAACGTTGTTACGTTATTCCACCTGAATGGGTTTCTAAATATTATGCTCGTCAAAGTAGTCGTGAAGTTTCTGCTCTTTCAAAAGAGGGAGCAATAAAACTTGCTAATGGTGGAAGAGGAAACCCAGGAATAGTTTTAGAACTCTACGAGTTTGACGAGTTCTACAACGAAGAACTTACAGCATTCTACAACAAAGCAGTTGGTCTTGGAATAGTTGACTGAAAAAGAAATGACGTTAGGTTTTTACGCCTAACGTCAAGTTCTCTAACACTCTTCAACAAATAAAGGAAGTTGCTTAAAACACTTTGCTTCCATTTAAGCGGTTGGAAGTTTGAGTTGTTGCTAGTAGGAGGTCACTAACAAAACCTAGCAACTACTCTATTCAGTTCCTTGTTGCTGGAACTCCTCGGAATGTTCCGCGTTCAACTGCGTAACCAATAGTTCTTGCTGTTACACCAAAATGTTTTGCTGCTTCTACCTGTGAAGCAAATGTTTGCGTCCCTATTGTAAGTGGTTTGCTACAAACCTTTTGAGAGTTTTTCCTTGCAGCAGTAAACTGCTCTATTGCTTTTTGAGTTTTACGGGAAGCAGACATGTTTGCTCGGTGTTGTTCTGACTTTGGTTTGCCTTTTAGAGAAGCAGAAAGTTTTGCTTTTGCTTCTGGACTATTTGCTTTTTGTTTTGCTTCTGGGGTTCCGTAGAATGTTACTGCGTTTCTGGAAATATTCAAACACTCTTCTGTTCCAAAGTATTCTGTTATTAGTTCTTGCTCTGCTTCAAGTGCTTCTTCTTTTGAAGCATAGTAGTTTAGAACTTGTAGGTCTGGGTTTCCAAAAGTCTTCCAAGCAGTTTGGAGTTTATGGTTGTCAGGTTTTCCTGACTTACATTTAGTCTTGTGACTGTTGAACCTCTTACGAGTGTTGTTCGTTGAACCAAAGTAAAATGTTCCGTTAGGAAACGAAAGTCTATAAGTTACAAAGTCCATTTTATTTATTCCTTTATTTTGTTTGAGAGAGAAGAGAGAAAGTTTAGCAGACACAATAACTAGTCTGTTGTTTAGGAAAACGCCAAAGAGCAGTAAAGTTTTTTAGAAGAAGAAGAGCGACCGACACCTACAACTTAACCACCTCACGCCAGCAGTCAAGGGGACAGCATAAACTTTTTTGCTGGGAGGGGGTGTCTTTTTCTTCTTTATATATTTCTTCTTTTTCTGGGGGAGGTAATGTCATAACTAAATGTCTAAACTATTTTTCATAACTGAATGCTTTTTTATTTCTTCAAGACTATTTAAAGTAGAGAAGAAGTTTAGAAATAGTTTTAAATAGGTATTGTCATTCAGTTGAATGTGGTCTTGGTGATGGTAATGGTGATGTTAATGGTTGTGATGGTGTTTGTCCATCATATGATGGTGGTCTTGGTGGTTGTGATGGTGTTTGTCCATCATATGATAGTGGTCTTGGTGATGTTGATGTTGAACTATCTGATAGAGGTGGTGGAGGTGGTTGATATGGTGGAGGTGGTGGATATTGAGGATAATATAGATTATGTTGATATGGTTCTTGTGATTTTTTTATCAATTCATCTATTTTAGCTTGCATTTGAGCAATTCTATGTTTATTTTTCTCTCTAGAAGCAGCATCTCTTTCTGTTTTAAGAGCTTCGTCAAATTTATTTTTCATTTTTTCAAATTCTTTTTTCATTTCAATTTGTTGTTGTTGTAATAATTCTTGAGCTCTTTTTTTATCTGCTTCAATTTCTTTTTGTCTTTTTGCTTCTGCTTCTTGTAGTTGTCTTTCTAGTTCTTGTTTTTTTTTTGCTTCTGCTTCTTCTAGTTTTCTTTTTGCTTCTTCTCTTTCTCTATTTAATCTATCTTCGCTTTTTCTTTTCAGTTTTTCTAATTCTTGTTCTTTTTTTCTTCTTTCTTCTGCTACTCTTTCTTTTGCTTTATCTGCCTCTTGTCTTGCTTCTTCTACTCTTTTTCTTGCTTCAGCTGCCTCTTTTTTTGCTTCATCTGCCTTTTTTCTTTCTTCATCTGCTTGTTGTTTTGCTGCCTGATGGAAACGATTCAATTTTTACATTGAGCATTGGTTCTGGTTTTTGACTTTCATCTTCTTCTTCGTCTGATCCTCCAGAACTAATATCATCCGATTCATCTTCATCATCATTATCATCTGATCCTCCAGAACTATCATCATCTTCATCTGAATCTTCATCATCGTCATCATCGTCATCATTATCATCTGAATCTTCATCACTAGAATCCTCGGAATCATCTGAATCACCATCTTCACCTCCTTTTTTGACTTTTACTGTTTTAATGAAATCTTTTACTTCAGTTTCCGTGGCTAATTTAAGGATAGCTTCTAGATCATCTTTTTTGAGTGTATTATATCCCTTTACAGTAGGAAATTTGGATTGTATTTCTTTGATTAAATCTTCTTTTGTTTGTTTCCCTTTTTTAGCTTGTTGTGGTGCCGCTGTAGCTTTCTTTTTCATATCCTTTGTTTTCACAAATTCTTTGGCCTCTTCTATGGTAGTTAATTCTAAAAGATATTCAAGTTGCTCTTTATTTAATGATTTATAGGCTGTTAATTTTGGAAATTTAGCCTGAACCTCTTTTAATAAATCATCTTTCTTTTTAACCACCTTCTTAACTTCTTTTTTGATTTCTTCTTTTTTGGCAACCTTCTTTTCTTCTTCTTTCTCTTCTTTAACTTCTTCAATAATAGTTGGTGTAATGTCAGTGAATTCATCTTCTCCTTCGACAGTTGGTATATCCACATAATCACAATTAAACCGCATTTGAACTCCCATACCTTCAAACTCTTGTGCAAATAACTTAAAGGTGTAAGGTGTTTCAATCAGATTTACCTCAGTGTTTCCACATAATTTACAGAAAGAATCACTTATCTTATTTCCATAAACAGGAAGAGTACCGCAATTATTACAGACCCTCCATCTATATTTATCTGACCTTTCCATCATACTTTCTTTGATAAATCGAGATATTCCATGACTAATCAAACTATCACGTTCCATCTCACCAATACGTAAACCACCTGCCTTTCTTCTCCCTCCAGTCGGTTGTCTCGTTAATTGAACATTCGGTCCCACGCCTCTAGCATTAATCTTTTCAGCCACCATATGTTTCAAACGGAAGTAATAAGTGGGCCCGATAAAAACCTCAGTATTCATTTGTCTTCCAGTTTGACCGTTATATAAAATCTCATTTCCAAATCTCTGAAAATTATTTTTTTCCAAATGATTATAAATATTCTCATAATCAAGATTGATAAACACCGTCCCATCACCTAAAAATCCCTCAAGACAACAAAGTTTAGCATACACACATTCAACTAAATGACCTATCGTCATACGTGATGGAATAGCATGAGGATTTACTATTAAATCAGGACGAACTCCATCTTTAGTAAATGGCATTTGTTCTTCAGGTAAAATCATTCCAATAACCCCTTTTTGACCATGTCTCGATGAATGTTTATCTCCAAATTCTGGAATTTTAATTTTCATCAATCTCACCTTACAAACCTTTATATCATCCTCCATTGTTTTTGTTCCCACATAAACCTTATCAGCGTAACCATAATAACTTTCATCACTTACTATTGATTGATCTTTATAAATAGTCCTTTTTCTAACTTCCTTAAATAAACCATTGTTAACTTCTTCCATTACTTCTACTTCCAATATCATTCCTATAATAACCGCCTTCTGACCTCGAGGGATATAAGATCCCTCTTTAATAATACCATCATCATCTAATAAATCATAATTGGCATGTTTGAATTGGATATTTATACTCCCATCTTTCTTTTGCAACTCCTCCAAATATTTCTTAGGATGTTTAAAGATTATTCTCTCAAATGGTGAAACCTTCTTCGTACTAGCAGCAATTGTTTTATAATAGGAAAGATGAAATAAACCTCTTTCAATCGAACGTCTATTTATAATCAAACTATCCTCCTGATTAAAACCTGTATAAGTCATAATAGCTACGATAAGATTTGCACCATTAGCCATCATATCACTACCTGTATATTGGGAATGTCGGGTATTTATAATTGCCCTTTGTGGATAATGTTGAATAAATCCAAAAGTATCAAATCTCTTATTAAAATTGGTTGCATAAATACCTATTGCCTGTTTTGTTTGTGCTGCATGGAAGACATTTCTTGCAGCTGCGTTATGATTACTCATGGGAATATTTGCGGATACTACACTCAGAGCAGTGGATGGATGAATTTCAAGATGGGTATGAAAGCTATTGATATCAGCTTTTGTCATTGCAATATAACAATTATCACTTTCCTGAGGATCTATATATTCAATTAAAGCCCCTTCTTTTTCCAACTCCTCGAGAATTTCTTCATCACTTTTCTTCTTAAAGACCTCTAAAGATCTAGGATTTACATATTCATTCTTATAATAGATCTCTTCATTTCTATTTTTATAATTATTATACTTACCTATAATCAAATCAAACCAATTATCAAATTTCTTTGTGAAAATCCCTGATTTTCCGTCTTTGAGGATTATTAGAGGTCTTACGGCTCTTCCAACATCCACATAAACCCTAATTTCATTACTTGAATTATTCCATAAAATAGAAGTAAGGATATTTATCAAGGCATTTCTTTTATAAGCCCTCAAAGTCCGCATTATCATGATGGGGTCATTTGTAATACCATACCAACTATTATTAACGAAAACTTTTGTAATATTTTTATTCAACTTTAAATTATAATTTTCAATTGGAATTACACCAATATCACTCAAACAATTTCTTATAAACTCAGGATTAGTACCTGCAGTTACTTTCGCAAGAAAAGCCAAGTTTTTCAAATAACCAACTGCGGCACCATCAGGGGTTTCAAATGGACACATAATACCCCATTGATGTGAATGAAGTTTATGAGGTGCAGTCACTTTTATACTCCTATCAATAGGCATATTAACTCTTCGCAAATGGGATAAAAATCCGATATAACTAATGCGAGATAAATCTTGAACTTTTCCCAATTCAGGATCATCGTCAGTTGCCAATCCCCATCTTCCTTTCAGTGATTTCGCAAATGTATCAGCAATAACTAGAACAGGGATTAAACGATACACATTATCTTTATTTACGAAATTACCATAATCATCTCTATTTTTCCAAGCATCAAAATAATAGAAATTATCCATAGTATCTCTAATGGTCTTTCTTAATTTCATATAAGCTTCCTGAAATAATTCTGCTAATAAGAAACCACTGATATAAATCCTCTTATTGAAATAATTATCTCTATCACTTTCCTTTCTTATTCCTAAAGCTACATTGATAAATTCCTTTGTTAAATATCCCAAATATTTGCCTTTGTTTTCAAAGAGATTGATATTAGGAAAAATATCAGATGCAAATAAATATTTCACATATTCCAATGTTTTATATTTCGTTCTAAATTTAATATAATCCAATGCCTGATCTTGGGTATAAATATGAACTTTTTGTTTATCACTTTCCCTCACATAATAATTATTATAGACAGATGGTCTTATGAAATTTTGAAAATAATTGGTTTCTGTATCATTATTATCAACTCCAAAGATAGTCTCATAGATATCCTTATCACTTTCAATTCCTAAAGCTCTAAATAAGATAAAAAGGGGGATTTTTCCGTCTATAGAAGGAAGACTTACATAAATAGCTCCCTTATTATCATTAAACTTTTCTGTGACCTCTTCATCGTCCTTTACTAGATAAAATTCAACGACTCGAGGAACTAAGACAGTCTCTCCAATTTCACCTGAACATTTAATCTTTCCTTTATAGCTGAAATTATCATCATCTTTAATTTTACCTACAATAAGGGAGTTGTTGGTTTCAGTTTCTTGGGCAATAATTACCTTTTCTTTACCATCAATGATGAAATAACCACCACCATCATAGATACATTCCCCCAATCTTTGCAAAACCTTATTTCCGTTTCCATTTAAAACACAAATATCGGAATGAAGCATTATAGGAATACTTCCTATAGCTACCTTTGGAATCGTTTTTGTGAACACCTCACCATCCTTATTTGTAACATCCACATGAACATCTGCATATATATGAGTTTCATAAGTAATACTTTTCATTCTTGCATCATTTGGAGTGGTAATCTTCTGTTGTCCTCCTTCAAATGAAATTGGATGATCAATATAAATCAAATCGGAGTTTTTACCACCAACATAAACTTCTGCTTTCATAATTTCAACATTTTTATTATCATCAAACTTAATCATAGTAATTGGATTATATGATTTAATCGTTTGAGGAATAAAAGTCTTTATCAGTTCTCGATAACTGTCTAAATGATGATTTGTGAATGGATATTTATGGTCTTTAAAATGTAAATCTAATATATCCCAATCGTTCATTTATACTATTATAATATTATTTATTTCCTACGTCCTCCATATATACTCTTCCTCTCGTGGAATTTCTTCTATTTTTTGTCCTGTAATTTCTACAAACATTGGATTATTAATATTAAAACCATCTCCCTTTCCTCGTGTCCTTAAATCATTCATATAAGCAATCTCTTTATCTAAAAAACTCTTAAATTTTTTACTTGTGGCATTAATAAAGGAATTTGCATAAATTACTATCAAGCCATTATTATCAAGAATTAAATTGAAGGGTGAATCATTACAACCATCACAATCGCCTATAAATGAGGTAGTAAATACAGTTTTTGACTTTCTATTACCATTGACATCAATGAATTCAATATCAATAGAAGTAGTTTCAAATATCATTCCTTGTGTATTTGGTGTAGGATTTCTATTTAAGAAATAAATGATATATCCCGAATTCCTATCATAAACATAAACAATTCCATTACTATTTACAGTTAAAGCGAAACGATTATTAAATGAAAATAGGGTTTTATTTACCTCAAATAATTCTCCAAATGGTAAAACATTTCTACCAGATACCAATATTTGACCCCATGGCATATATATCATTTTATCATTTCTCATGGTTTCATCAAATAAATATAAAGATAATATCACTTCAGGAATACCAGGATAGAATTTTTGCAATAATGAAAGTTCATAAATAATATTTCTACTATATTTTTTGGAATAATGATTCAAAGGAATATCATCTTTACTCTCGTCATTTAAATTAGTTGAATAATAATTTCGAATATATTTATTGATGATGGCTATAATTAAATCAACTGGAGATTTATAACTAGAAATTTCATCTGGATTAATATCAGTATTTTTATCTTTTGCCATTTTATCACTCACCTCTATATATTTCTCTAAACTTTCCCTAATTTCCTTCATCGCATACGTTTTTAAAAAAATGGGTAGGTCTTTATTATGATTGGTGGCATTTTTAACATTTTTAATATAACCATATGTTTGTGCCAAACACTTATTGGGCATAAAAGGTGATTGTTTAATTGCATTTTCATTCTTTCTGATGTTTTTTGTCTATTATGCTCAAGTGTTGATGAATTTTTTATTTGAAAATTGTGTCTTCCTTGCTCAAATAATCTTTTCGCGGCAATAGAGCTACTAACTTTTCTTTTTTCA
>OGWF01000033.1_pt1 | contig 22303 bp, 48 predicted proteins | sample 1575951 | NCBI WGS metagenome assembly OGWF01 (sample SAMN07581523, study PRJEB24739) | freshwater metagenome | place: Singapore | collected 2015-01
GTTTCCCAGTCACGATAGGCGGAGCAATGTACATGACGCTAGAGCCTTCAGGACAATTGAGAGCCTCAATGAGCAGCGTAACGGCTGATAGACGGCTCTTGCCACATCGCCGACCAGCAGCCACCACCTTGAAGCGGCTCTTGTCCTTAAAGACAGTTTGTTGCCATTTGAGGAGACTGAAGTTGAGGGAAGTCATTTAATTGTAAAACCTAGAGGGTCTTGCCAAAAAACACTGTCCATTGCTCGATAAGGTTGATTAGCTTCTTGCTGCTGCATCCAAGAAGCTATATCCTTATCCATCACTTGATGTACATATTGATCTCGTTGATTAAGCTCTTTTGAAGAACCATAGATAGGCCATTTACCTGATTCAATGTCTTTTTTCCAAAAGTTCCATAAAGCTTCATCGTTTGTTTCAATCTTACCGTTTCCTAGATAACCGGGAACAGACACAAATTTACCTTTGTTTTTTCCTTCTGGAATTTTAATACCAGTGGAATAAATGGTCATAGGCTGTCCTTCAGGAGTGATGAAAGGATTAGCCATGTTTTGACGATGGTAAAGAACTTTGTTAATTTCTTGAGGCGTTAGGTTGAGTCCTTCAAGGCCATAAAGCATATCACTCATTGTCTATATCCTTAATTTCTACGTCTGTAATGTCTTCAAGGGTTTCAACGGCAGGGCTGTTCAAGCCAGTGATGTTGATGGAAATGGTCGGCGTACCGCCTCCCGCCTTCGTCTGTTCAAAGGCAGACACGGGGACAATACGGTCTACAATGAGTTTCCATGCTGCTGCTTGGTTTTTGTGTTCGTCGTTGAGGGCAGCATCGTAAATGGCCTCTAGCACCTTAGCAGACTTAGGACTATTCAACATCCTAATCTTATATTCATTGATGATGGCAGCATCACCTTTAGGACGACCGGGGCCTAAGCCTGTACGTCTGTTCTTTACTTCTGCTAGGTCTTTTTTACTTGGTCTTGCCATCGTCTTCCTTTTCATAGACAAAAGGTTGATGGTATAGCTTTTCTGTGGCTATTGACCGTAAGAGTTTAAATTCTTCTGTATTTAGTTCTTCTTCCACGTTTACCCTTTCTGGACGTAGGAATAGCCTTAGTAACTACGTAGGCTATGTAGTTAACTTCTATGAGAAGAGAATCTAAGTGAAGAATATCTGTTAATGTTTATTGTCTTTAAACACCCTTGTGAACATCTTCAACCTAGAAACTCCTGAAGCTACAACTAAGTAACTTCCCGTATTGTCTCTTCTTAGCCCGTCTAAGAAGCTTCACTTGAGTTCCCTCTACAAATATTATACAAAGGAATTTTCATTTGTCAAGCTTTCTTTGTTGAAATTTCTTTCAAATCATGTAAATATTTTTAATAGACACCCATATTAATGTGTTTGTATTACTTCTTAGACCCTTGTGGGCAACTTCTAAGCCTCCCTCACAAGACACTAAGATGGCCTCCTGTGCACATTTTGTCTCCCCGTTTCTCCATTGTCTACATTTCACATTGTAAAACACCTAAGTTATTGTCACAGTTTACTTTTTCACTATCTGAAAAGCATTGTCTCATGTTCCTTATTTTCCTTTTTTGTGTGCTTAGGAGGCCTTATTATCCTTTTTTGTGTGCTTAGGAGGCTCCTGAAAAAGTTTCCTCATACGTCACCCCCTCCCCCCCTATGTTAGTTAGTGCTTACTAGTTTCACGTGAAACACTACCTATAGTGTCCAAGTTGGTGAGCACACACTACCTATAGTGTCCAAGAAAGTTATCCACAGGTTGTTAACACTGTATAGAAACTCAGGTGTGTATAACATGGTAGCACCTATTAAGGGACACCTATTTAGCACCACCAAAGTTCTAAGGGTTTATCCCTACCTGCCAAGTTATCCACAGCTTAGCTGTATAACCTGTGCATAACTGCTAAGTTATCCACAGTTTAACCACTCTGGTGCATTGTCTTGCACCTAAGCAGTGCACCAAGGCAATTCATGCACCAATATAGAGCCTTAGGAATAGACAGAAAAGTATTACATTCTAAGGCAGTGTAGCACCTAAGGCACGACATTGTCTACAATGTAACACTCAAGCATTAATTTATCTGGGCTGGCACAGTGCTTGCAAAGGTATAGGCACAGCACAGTCGCTGTGACACACACAAGGGCACATCATGTCACACATCAGCAAAACAGCCGCTTCGATTCTCTGGGGCGTCATCAATACGGGGCAGGCTGTGGTGGCCTTGCACAAGGTGCGGGAGGTTGACGCCGCCAATGAATTGATCGCACAAGGGCTGGTATACCTGCACACAGAGGGTGACCTCATCTGGCTTCTCAAGGCTGGTCGCCGTCCCTTTGGCCTGAAACTGACAGCCGAACTCGTTTGAACACATTGGAGCACATACCATGATACACCTAACCGAAACAGGCTATAACGCTGGCCGTTTGTTTTGCCTCAACAGTATGACAGCCGCGGACACTAAAGCGCACGGGGCCTATGCTCCGCTGCACTTGGCCGATTTTCGTGCAAAGTGCTGCCCAGATTGTCTGAAAGTCTGGGCACTTGAAGCATACGACGACACGGACACCGATGCGCCTGAGTGGGTGTTGTCTATTCGCAAAAGCAACAAGTGAGCACACATCATGCAAACAAACAAAGAATTTATTCTCACCCACATCGAAGCCTCAGCACCTTGTAGCCTCTTCTCTGTTGCTCTGTGGGCCGACGATCAACTGACAGTCAGTGCTACGTCGTTCGCCCACATCAGCGACACGCTGGTGTCCGAAGGCAAAATTGAGATAACATCGGACGAAACAGGCATCATCGTTGACCTGCTCTAAATCACCACCAACAAAGGACATCAAGCCATGAAACTAGCCGACATTCTCCACGCCATCGCTCAGGGTGATCTATACAGCGAGCAGGCGCTATACGATGCTATGCGACACCCTGTCACAACCTGCAATGATAAAATGATGCTTCGGCGTTATCTTTTTGGGAATGCTGGAAGCAAGGATCGATTCGACCTGCAACAACTCGCCATTTACATCGGCGCTGCCGATCAGCTTTAATAAAGGGGTAAGTCATGCAAAAGCTAATCGTCAACGTGTCATTATTCATTGTCTCGCAAGCCGTCATTGTGGCTTGTGTCTTATCTTTCTTCGATGTTCTGTAAAGGGGAAACTACCATGCAAACAACCACCACAAAACCAGCTTCGTTCTTCGATGGATATGAGCGCATGATGGACATGATTCGCCGTCATGGCTGGACAAAGGCGAGGGATATGTTCAATAGTCAGTATCCCCACGACTGGAAGCCAGCGACAATGGACGAATGGCATCATTCTAAGGGCATGATTGAGGCTTTGCAGGTCACAATGTAAAACGAATCGCAGATTCGCGCCTGAAGCCTCTTATGGGGGCTTTGGGGGCCATTTTGCCCGCACACTTGCTCAGGAGTAGCTAACATGCAATCAACGACCGAATTCAATATTGAAGCCCTGCCCGTGAAAATCACCTACATAGGCGAAACAACGCGCGATAACGCATGGAAATGCGACCAATGGCGCGTCGAATTGTCTAATAAGCTAGGCATGTGGTCTACGGACTATTTCACTGGCACTGGGCTTCGTTCAAAACCCGACGCATGGGGCCAGCGTAAGCCCAAAAAACCTACCGTTGCCGATGTGCTCTATTCTCTTTTCAACGATGCAAGCGCAGCCGAATATAACTTTTCGGACTGGTGCGACAACTATGGGTATTCTGACGACTCAATCAAGGCTTTGAACACATATAAACAATGCCTTGACGTAGCTACTGCCCTTCGCAAGTATTTCAGCCCCGAACAACGCGCGGCCGTTCAATCAATCATTCAAGAGATGTAAAACCATGCTAAACCGAGACCAACTGCTCGACATGGAGCAGGCCCTATGGGTGTCTACTACGTCACCCGAGGCATATAGATGCCTGCAAGAGCTTAAACGCACACGCGAGGCCATGCAAAGCCTCATTAATGAGGTTTATGCTGTCTTGGCTGAAAACCATGCAACATTGAGGGAAACGCCTAAGCTGGAGCGTCTGGAATCCACTATTACCGTCTTTGAGGAGTTTTTACAATGAAAACGTCAGAACTAACCGGAGCCGCGCTAGATTGGGCAGTGGCGAAGTGCGAGGGACGAAGCGAGCCAGAGGTGGTGAATAACTTTGCTGTGGCTTGGTATACATGGCCCAATACGCACTACTCTACAAACTGGGCACTTGGCGGCCCAATAATTGAGCGGAAGGGGTTGGAAATAGTGCTTTTTGGCTCTGGATGGAGATCATCTAGTTATTGGAATGAACACACAAAAAGACACGTACATGTGCCAATGGTGTCGGAATTTGGGTCGACGCCTTTGATCGCCGCCATGCGGTGCTATGTCGCCAGCAAGCTGGGCGAGAATGTAGACATTCCAAAGGAGCTAATGCAATGACCACCGTCAAGATTTCCTATGGCATCATAGACATTGAGGCTGAAATAGAGGACACAGAGCGAGACTGTTTTGATCCTCGCTTTGGGCATTACACTGTGCCCGATAACGTCTCCATTGTGGCTGTCTATCACAAAGGGGTAGACATTAGCGACCTGTTGGCCGATTGGGTGAAATCTGACATAATGAAAACCTATCGACACCAGATTTATGAATGAAAGCCAACTACCATGACACAACAATGTCCCTACAATAGTCGAAACTGGCCTTTCCCTGTCTGGAATGGCTTGCCTGTGCCTGTTTATGCGCCTGTCATGCCTCCATTGGAGGAAGCACCCTTATGAATCTCACATTGCGAAAAATAGGCGATTATGCTGCCTGTCATCTATCCCACGATAGCATGAGCATTGATTTTAATCTATTGTCAAACAAAGAAGCGAAACAGCTTTTAGAGGAGTTTAAAGACGCTGTGGAAACTTTGGAATGGTTTGTTATGACGACAAACACAGACGACGATGCCTCTGGAAGCCTCTAAAACGGCCTCTAAGCGATTTTTCAACCACACTGAAGGGGTAACCATGCACTGCGTTATTTGCGATGCTCTATTGTCCGAATTTGAATCAACCCGTCGAAACGCAAACACTGGACAATTCATCGATATTTGTAATGTCTGCTTTGCTGAAAGCGGATTGAAGGACATTGTGCCTACAAGGGATCGTAAGGATTTAGTCAAGGAAAGCGATTTTGACCTTGAAGACTTCCCAGAAGCTCACGGGGGCCATTATAATAACTATGTAGACTATGAAGGAGACATAGACGAATGAGTATGAAAACTTGTAAAAAATGCAAAACTTTGAAATCTGTTTTTGATTTTAGCGAAGGTTCTAAAGTATGTCTGAAATGTGAGCCTGTTTTAGAGCCTCTTCAAGAGTTTGAGTCTTTTAAAGACTATTTGCAGCTTTCATGGGAAGGGATAGCTTTGAAAATTCTTCAAGCAATGAAAAACAACTCAAAAGGACACGGACGCAAATGGGACGATTCTTGGTGGACGGTTGATAAAATTGTTGAGAGAATCAAGAATAAAAAATGTGAAGTTACTGGGTTTCCTTTTGAACTTACAGAAATTAAACAAAAAGGTAAAAAAAGACCTTTTATTCCAAGCCCAGATCGGATTGACAACAATAAGCCTTATCATCCAGACAATGTTCAATTTGTTGTTTTTATGTATAACATGATGAAAAGTAATTTTGACAATGAAGACGTGGCACGCTTCTTGCGAATTATATCTATGGAGGATACTAAGAAGTCAAACCTATAAGTATAAATATATAAATACTTATAAACATATAAGTTAACTTTAAAGTGAGAATTTTATGTCGAAAATGAAACAACTTTACACTCAGATGCAGGAAGAATTGTCTTTTAATGGGGTAATGTCTGAGCTAAATGAGGTAATGGAGGGGTGTCATTACCACAATTTGGTGGAAGACGTAGCTCGTTGGATGTTTGAACATCGTTCTGTCTCAATTCTTGACGATATTGAGAAGAAATATCTACAAATGTGGAGCAAACAATGACAATATTTGGACTTTTTGTCTTTTGTTTGTCTTTGATTAAAGGGGCATTGAAATGAGCCATACCGAGCAACACCTCGAAATGGTGGAGCAGCAGGAGCCGTATGCCTACGCCTACATGGGCGTGAAGCACGACGGTGCGCTGCACGGGCCGCATCTGGTCTGGAAGCCCGAGTACATGGACGCCATGAGCGCGAGCATGGGCGCAGAGGCCATACCGTTGTACTTGAACCCACCCAAGCGTGAATGGCAGGGGCTGACGGATGAGGAGATTGATACATGGAACATCGTCGGGCATGAAAGCCTGCGTGAATTTGTCCGAGCCATCGAAGCCAAACTCAAGGAGAAAAACACATGAGTGAACATGCTGTAACGGGGCTTGAAAAAATGCGTAAAGCCATCTACGACTTGGATACAGCGCTTTGGCGAGCAAGAGTTGAGGCGGAGCGTGCAAGTATCTACCACACCCAGCTAGGCCACGCTATTGATGCGTTGGAGCGGTTGAAAACCGCGTTTGCAATTGCCATTCCACAACCAGACACAAACGGCACAAAGTCTTGGTTCACGCTGGACGAGTTGAATGCGTGGGCAAACAAATACGAAGCCAAACTCAAGGAGAAGAACACATGAAAAACTTTGAGAACAAAGCGATTGAGCAGCAGGAGCCGGTGGAGTGCAATCAATGCGGGGGAACTGGCGATGTGTCTGGAGAGTACCCGGGTGTTGCCTGCCCCGATTGCAACGGCTCTGGTTTTAAGGCGCAACCAGATTTCACCAAACATGAAGTTGAACAACCCCACGACTGGTCAGAATGGGTATGCCCTGATCCTGAGAGTTATCTGATGAAATGCTGCGACTGTGGACTTGTGCATGAGGCGCAGTTCAAAGTGGTGCGCTACAAGTCAGAGGACGAGTGTGAGGAGTGCGACACGGTGGACGACCCGAATGTGCAGGCAGTGTTCCGTATGCGGCGCAGCGAGCAGTGGACGCCAAAAGATACTGCGTATCGACCCGGTGGATTGGCACAGCCAGAGCAAGAGCCAGCAGGCTACGCCGACAAGATTGGTTTTGAAAGCGCGATGAAGGCGGGCAAAGGTTGCGATGTGTGGCCGGTCAAAGGTGATTACGAGGCCCGCACAGGTCGCGCTCTAATTGCCCTCTACACCGCCCCACCCAAGCGTGAATGGCAGGGGCTGACGGATGAGGAGATTGAACAAGGCTTGCTGCGTTCCGATTACGCACTACAGACTGCACACGCATGGCGTGCCGGTGTTGTTTTTGCGATGACCAAACTCAAGGAGAAGAACACATGACTGAAGCCGAAGAAGATTTAAGCGGTCACTACCAAGTGCAGGAGTCTCGCGTCATCCTTCACCCTGCGTACTTAAAACCTGTGTTGTTGACCCGGTATGGATGGGCGAAGCGCAAGGGGTTCTTTGGACGAGAAGTGCGCTGGTACAAGCAGGAAATCACACAGATTGAGGAGAAGAACACATGAACCCAAAGAAACTGCAATGCCTGACCACGGCGGCGTGGCTGCGGGGGTATGCGGACACGCTCAGTGCGCATACGCACGCGTCGTTGATCTACAGACTCAACAAAGCGGCTGACTTGCTGGCCGATACATGGGACGAGTACGCTGCGGCCAGCGGGTACGCCGAGATCAAAGTACCACAACAGGAGAAGAACACATGAACGCAAAGCGTGAATTAAATCGGAGATTTACATGACACAATGGCATGGAGGGAAGGGCAGCAAACCACGGCCCTATAGCGTAACGCAAGAGGAATATGACAAGCGTTGGGACGCTATTTTTGGACGCGATGAGCCTGACGAGGACGATTTGGCAGAAGATAACGAACTTGACGATGAGGACACAGACAATGACCTGGAAACTTGAACCTCTAAAAGGAAAATATTACGGAACTCGTGTTATTAATGATTGGACAGGAGAACTAATTATTATCTGGCTTGATTTGGAAGACTATGGCAAAGTGTCCATCCGAGAAATTGAAGATGGGTGGGAAGAAGAACATGGTTATGACCATGTAGAATCACAACGCAGTTATGAAGCTGCTATGATTATCTGTGAAGCCTTAAACGAGAAATTGAAATGAACACACAACCAAAGAGTGATTTTGTAAAGCATTTTGAATGCGACCATTGCGGAAGCTCTGACGCCAACACATTATACTCAGACGGGCATACATATTGTTTCAAATGTGGAACAACAACCAACGGACAAACATCTATGGAAGAAACATATCAACAGTCTAAGAAGGTGACAATCTTGATGACTGGAGACGTAGCAGCTATTCCCGATAGAGGCATTTCGTGGCAAACCTGTGACGATTACAACGTTATGCAAACCAAAGGAAAGCACATCTATCCCTATTTTGACAAAGATCGTAAGTATGTCGCACAGAAAATCCGTGACGTAGAAACCAAAGACTTTTCTGTCAAAGGTCAATGGGGCGATGCTGTCTTGTTTGGGTCGCAGTTGTTTCCCAAAGGGGGTAAATACATCACACTCGTAGAAGGAGAGCTAGACGCCCTTGCAGCCTATCAAATGACTGGCTCTAAATGGCCTGTCGTGTCTATCCGTAACGGCGCACAGGGGGCTTTGAAGGACGCCAAGGCCAACTACGACTATCTCAACTCATTTGAGAACATTGTTGTCTGCTTTGACAATGACGAACCCGGACGTAAGGCTGCTGGAGAAGTGGCAGAATTGTTTGGCTCTAAGGCCAAGGTGTTTAAGCACACAGGAGACTTGAAGGATGCTTGCGACTATCTCAAGGGTGGTAAAACCGAGGCTTTTGTCAATCTTTGGTGGAAAGCCGAAACATACGTTCCAGATGGCATCGTTGCTGCCTCGTCCCTCTGGGAAGTGGTCAACAAACCCGAGCCTAAAGCAGAAGCATTTTACCCTTGGGCAGGCCTCAATGAAAAACTACACGGACTCCGACCAGCAGAACTCGTTATGGTTACCGCCGGAAGTGGTTTGGGAAAGTCTCAATTTCTCCGAGAAATTCTCTATCATCTTCTCCGGACTACAGAATGGAATATTGGAGGAATGTTCCTCGAAGAAAGTGTGCGAAAGACAGCACGCAGCATTATGTCTCTGCACGCAAATAAGAAGCTGCACATCCCTGACACACTGGCCTCCGAAGAAGAGCTAAAGGAAGCTTTCGATGCTACTCTGGGCACTAATCGCATTTATTTGTTCGATCATTTTGGGTCTACCTCTGCTGACAACATCATCAACCGCATCCGCTATCTGGCTAAGGCGTGTGACTGTCGTGTTATCTTTGTTGACCACATTTCTATTATCATCTCTGGTGCTGACAATGGTGATGAACGTAAAGCCATTGACAATCTGATGACACGCTTGCGGACATTGGTACAGGAGCTAGAAATTACCCTCATTGCTGTGAGCCATTTGAAGCGTCCTAACGGCAACGCAGGCCACGAAGACGGGGAAGCTGTTAGCCTGTCTCAGTTGCGTGGAAGCGGAGCGATTGCACAGTTGTCCGATGCTGTCATTACACTCACACGCAATAGCATGGCAGAAGACCCTACAATTCGACATAAAACTAAAGTGGCTATTGCAAAGAATCGCTATACCGGGGACACTGGACCTGCATGTTCTCTTATGTACGACTTGGACACAGGGCGTATGAACGAAATTACTTTGGAGGAACTGTAATGCACCACGACGACATTGACAACTTTATTGCTGCTCAACTCAAAGACGCTTATACGCGCCTGAAGAACGGAAACGACGATTTGTTTGAGCCTGGAGAACGTCAGAAGCTTGTAGACGCTTTGGCTTTGGCACATGACTGGTTTTGTCTGCCGAAGGATTGGATTGTGACGAAGGTATGACCACAGAACATTACATTGTCGGAGCAACAGGCATTGGCTATGCCATTGTAGGAGCCTTGCGTTTCTACAAAGGGGACATTGACAATGGCCTTGTGTGGATTGGCTATGCTTTGGCTCAAATTGGGCTTTGGAGGCTGCTGAAATGAACCGAGAAGACATTATCCGCATGGCGCGGGAGGCTGGGATGGAACAGGACGGAGACAACTTTTTCTCGCCCAGCCACGAAGAAATTGACGTTCACATCACAGACCTTGAACGCTTCGCCGCCCTTGTTGCTGCTGCCGAGCGTGAGGCGTGTGCGAAGGTGTGCGATGAAATGGCCTCAAGGGATACGTTGAGCAATTACTACAAGGTAGCTGCAAACGCCATCCGAGCAAGGAGTAACACATGATTGATGTAGAGACATTGGTGGGAAGACTCATGGACTTGGAGACAAAGTTTTATGAGCTACAATCCCGTTATCACAGCCTCATTAACGATTATGAAACATTGAAAGAAGAACATGCGCGTTGCGTTGGACATCGAAACGAACATGAAGCACGACCACATTTGGCTGTGCGTGACGCAGGACATTGACACAGGGGAAGTGCGAGTATGGAAAAATCCAAATGGCCTCAAAGACTATCTCGACAAGGCTACGCTCCTAGTAGCGCACAACGGGCAAAATTTCGATTTCTATCTGTTGAACAAGCTATGGAATCAGAGGATTACACGGAAGAAGGCATACGATACACTGGTCGTAAGTCGTCTGCTCGATCCTACGAGAGAGAACGGACACAGCCTAGAGGCATGGGGAAAAACTCTCGGGGAGAACAAACTTGACTACAAAGCAGTTTGGGAATGGATGGAAGGCCGACCTGAAGAGTATGACGGCGAGTGTTTTGATAAGCCTATTAGTAGTCTGCTTGAGCATTATTGCATACGCGATGTTGCCGTTCTTAGCCGTCTATTTACTCACCTACGAGAAGCTTGTCAATCTAAGGGATTTTCTGAGGAATCGGTGCGACTGGAACATGAAGTGGCTGCCATAATCAGTCAGCAGGAACGTAACGGCTTTAAACTGGACATGCAACATGCAACCTTGTTACTTACTTCTCTCAAAGGAAAAATGGCAGACATTGATGAGGCAATGCAAAAGCGTTGGCCTCCAGTCACAACAGAGCGATACAGCGAAAAGACAGGAAAGCGACTCAAAGACTCCATCGTTGTTTTCAACCCCGGAAGCCGTAAGCAAATCGGAGAAAAGCTCCAAGAGCTAGGGTGGAAGCCTAATAAGTTTACAGAGACAGGAATTCCTCAAGTAGATGAGACAATACTTGAACAGATTATTAAGGAGTGTGAAAAATGAGTAACGAACTTATTGAAAATAAGCTAAGCATTATGTATAAAAATATAACCAACCTTGTAGTTGAACTGAAAGGATACAGCCTTCCTAGTAGGGCTGCTGAAGCCGCTTTGCGAAATTTAGAGATTGAACTTTATAGAGATGTAGAATATGAGCACTTTGCTTATTACGATACTGGATTAGGTCATTTTTATTGGAAAAAAGAATATCCTGAAGGAGCACCGGAAGGTTTTGAGCCTGTTTTCCGTATAAAACAAAAGCTAGAACATAAAAATGGATAAAATTACTCTCAAAGAGACGGCTGAACTTATCAAAGAATATTTGATGTTGCAGAAACGCATTGCTCAGATTGAAAGCTGGATGGACGCTGTAGGCTCTGACGGACGGGTGCATGGTCGGGTAATCACCAATGGTGCTGTGACAGGACGCATGACACACTCAAGCCCTAACATGGCTCAAGTGCCCAATGCAGGAAGCCCTTATGGGCCTGAATGTCGCCAATGTTGGACTGTAGAGGACGGAAACGTACTCGTAGGCGCTGATGCTAGTGGGTTAGAGCTACGGATGTTGGCTCATTACATGAAGGACAACAATTATGTTAAAACTGTCACAGAAGGGTCGTCGAAAGATGGCACAGATGTCCATACAATCAATCAAAAAGCTGCGGGCCTCCAAACTCGTGACCAAGCTAAGACGTTCATCTATGCGTTCCTCTATGGGGCGGGGCCAGCGAAGATCGGCTCCATCGTCGGGGGTAATGCTGCTGACGGAGAACGCCTCATGGCTCGATTTCTTAAAGCCACTCCCTCGTTGCAACGTCTACGTGAAACGGTCGGGCGCTACGCAGTGGAGGGCTATGTACCGGGGCTTGATGGTCGTAAAATATGGGTACGTTCTGAACATGCGGCACTCAATAGCCTACTTCAAGGTGCAGGTGCAATCGTTATGAAGCAGGCTCTGGTGTTGTTGGAGAAGCATCTACTGCGTTCAGGTGTCTTCTACAAGTTTGTTGCTAACGTGCATGATGAGTGGCAAATTGAAACAAAACCAGAAATGGCCGACACAGTGGGGAAACTTGCTGTACAATCAATCAAAGAAGCAGGGGAACATTTTCAACTGCGTTGTCCTTTAGATGGAGAATACAAATATGGAACCAGTTGGCGAGACACCCATTGATGAGCCGTTTAAACCTGATTGGATGAACTATTGTCAAGGTTTTCTTGACGGGGCTGCTGAAGAACGTGAAGCATGTTTGGAAGTATGCGAAGAAGTAGAACAGATCGCTTATGAATTATGGGATAAGCTTGCACATCCTGAAGATCAAGGAAAGGCTCTTGGAGCAAGGATTTGTATTGACGCCATTCTAGCAAGGAACAAAAAGTGAAAGAAGAAACACCCATTGAGGGACAAATCTTGCTGAACATCAGCGACAAGAGTTTTACGTTGATGCACAGCGACAACTATGACATCGTAGATGTCTTTCTAATTCTCTCAGCAGCCTTAGATCACATCGAAGCTGCTGCCGAGGATACAATCAGCAGAGAAGCTAAATATCTGCAATAATCAGCTTGATCCGTCACCCCTACGTCGTTGTCGTGGGGAAGGCCCTCGGAATACTTCAATAACTGCGTAGCGGGCGTTGAGGTCTAGGGCGGCAGTGACCCCGTAGTATGGTAAGCGGGACTTTAACTACTCCAGAAAGGAAATGAAATGTCAAATATGAAACCCGTTAAGATTGAAGGACAACTCTTTTGGTCGAAGTGGATGAAAGAGCCTAACAAGAAGTTTAACGAGGCAAACGATAAGTTTGAATGCACCATCGGTATGCTTTCTAACGACGATGTTGCTAAGCTCACTGAGCTAGGTATTAAGGTGAAGCACAAAGAGCTTATGGGCCACTACATCGTTGGTAAGAGCAAGTTTGTGTTTGAGCCTGTTGATGCTAAGTCTGAAGCAGGTGTAGCCATTGATGCCATTGGCAACGGCACAGAAATCACTGCCATTGTGTCTGCCTACACTCACAAGATGAGCAAGATGCACGGCAACGCTCCGTCCATTAAGAAGCTGTGGGTGAACAAGCTTGTCACCTATGTGCCTCCAGAGGAAAACCTTGACGACATTGCCCTTTAAGGAGAAAGAAATGGAAAATTCTCAAGAACTAACTTTTGGTGGTAAAGCCTGTGGTGTTTCTTTTAACCCAGGACAAAATCCTGAAGTAGCTCGCATTAAAGGTGCATTTGCTGACCTTGTGGATATGCTTAATGAGCGTCGTGAAATCAGCGATAATCACGAAGAAATTCGTATGTTGTCGATTTCCATCACAGGACTTCAGACATCTCAAATGTGGGCAGTTAAAGCTGTTACATGGCAGTTTTAAACGAGCGTCCTAAGATGGCCCTGCTAGATGCAGACATCATTTGCTACCGAACAGGCTTTGCCTCGGAGGATGTAGATGAGAAGTTGTGTCTAGCAAGGGTTACGGAGCTAGTGACAGACATTGTTTATTTCCAATTGAAATGCGACGACTATAAGGCGTACATTACAGGTAAAGGAAACTTCAGGAATGACATTGCTGTTACGGCTCCGTACAAGGGCAACAGGAAAGACATGAAGCGTCCCAAGCACTACGAAGCTATCCGAAAGCACCTCGTAGACTTGGGAGCTACACAGGTTGAAGGCATGGAAGCAGACGATGCTATTGCCATTGAAGCAACTGCTAATGGCGGCTTCATTGTCTCCATTGACAAAGACCTAGACCAGATTCCGGGACACCATTACAATTTTGTCAAGCATGAGGAATATTTTGTCACTGAAGAACAAGGCTTGCTGAGTTTCTATAAGCAAATCTTGACAGGTGACAGAGTAGACAACATCATTGGCATCAAGGGTATTGGGCCTGTGAAAGCTGATAAGCTGTTGGCTAAATGCAAGACAGAGAAGGAGATGTTTGATGTATGCGTTAAAGCTTACAACGATAATGGAGAAGATGGTGTTGCACGTACTATCGAGAATGGAAATTTGCTATGGCTCCTAAGAGCACCAAACCAGCACTACCAAGCTCCTTCACCTTAGCAGGATTTACATGGCTGGTAGTTATGAGGGAAGACCTGAGCGAATATGGACGATGTGACTCAAGCACACAAATCATTTACATTCGTGCAGGGATGAATGAACAGATGACACAGCAGACGTTCTTCCATGAACTTGTACATGCCATTATGTTCACCATGGGCCACACAACACACGACGAAGTGTTTACAGACGCATTTGGAGCCTTTCTACACCAATATGAGAAAACAAAAATCTGAGAAGAAACATAATGGAGGACAATGGACACGAAGCAGGTTTGAGAGTTTCATTAAGAGCGCCCTACGAGCAGCAACTCGTAGATGGCCTCAGAAGCATGAAGCACTCAAGCAGGCTTGTGTCGGTAAGCGTCTCAATCGTGCAACAGGTAAGGATATTTTCCATTACAAATGTGCAGGCTGTGGTAAGCTTTTCAAAGGAGCAGACGTAGCAGTTGACCACATTGAGCCTGTTGTGGATGTTCAACAAGGGTTTGTTTCATGGGATGTCTACATTGAACGGATGTTCTGTGAAGCAGACGGGTTTCAAGTGTTGTGCCATACGTGTCACGGCATTAAGACACAGAATGAACGAGAGGAACGAAAGAAATGGAAATCATTAGCGTAGAAGAACAGGAAGACGGGTCTGCTCTGGTGCAAGTAGATTTCACAGCAGACGAAATTCAGAAACTAATTGAAACTGCTCTCATTATTGGCCTCACAGAGGGCCTCATTAAAATGAAGGAAGAAAAACTCAATGACCTCAAAAGTAAAACTGATTTGGGCAACACCCGATGCGGAAACCCTAATTGCGTATATGGCCCGTGTGTCGAACCCGAGCAATCAGGACAACCAGCAAACAGCTTCAAAACTTCTCAAGTACTTGGTTGACAACAAACATTGGTCGCCTTTTGAGATGGTGAATGTCTGTATGGAGATTGAAACTCCACGAGACATTGCCCGTCAAATCTTGCGACATCGTAGTTTTAGTTTCCAAGAGTTTAGCCAGCGTTACGCTGTAGCCACTGAGTTTGACGTTCGTGAATGCCGTATGCAGGACAACAAGAATCGTCAGAACAGCTTGCCTACACAAGACCGAGAGCTTGTAGATTTCTGGGAGAAAGCACAAGAAAATCTCATTCAGCACGCCTTGAAGGTGTACAATTGGGGACTTCAACAGGGCATCGCTCGTGAAGTGGCTCGTGCTGTGCTTCCTGAAGGAAATACAATGAGTCGTATGTACATGAATGGTACATTACGTAGTTGGCTACATTACGTTGACATCCGTTGCGACAAAGCAACACAGAAGGAACATCGTGAAGTAGCTGAGAAGTGTAAAATTGTTTTGAAGGAATTGTGTCCTTCTTTGTTTGAGGAGAATGTATGAGTGGAATTAGTGGTGTTGACATTGAACACATGAGCGACTTGGATGCCTATCAAGAAGAGGCTTTCAATTATGCTTTGCCCTCTGCCAAGGGCTTGATGTACATGATTCCCGGCTTGGCAGCAGAGGCCGGGGAAGTGGCAGGCGTCTATGCTAAGTTTCTACGTGACGCCAATCGTGACCTCTATCCCATCAAGAACGACTTGATGAAGGAACTAGGGGATTGTCTCTGGTTTGTGGCGTCCATTGCAAAGCTGTATGACGTAAAGCTGTCAGACATTGCTCGCATGAACATTGACAAGCTTGAGGGTCGTAAACAACGTAACACCATTGGAGGGTCTGGTAATGACCGATGAATTTTATTTCTCTTTTGACCATCAAAGCAGTGATGGAAATTGGCGGTTTAGCCGTAACTACGAATACGGCACTCCTTGGGATGCTGTCCTCAAAGACTTTCTAGACTATCTATCAGGCGTCTATGGCTACGACATCAGCAAGAAAGTGGCCTTCACTACACAAAGCGAAGAGATTTTGGACTACCTACAGGACCGCATGGAATGAGAATTTTGGTTATTCCAGACGCACAGGTGAAGGAAGGTGTTCCTCTGGAGCATCTTTCTTGGGCAGGTGAGGCCATTGTTGACTATCGTCCTGATGTCATTGTGAATTTGGGCGACTTTGCTGACATGCCTAGTCTGTCCTCTCACGACATCAAAGGCTCCAAATACTTTGAGGGCCTGCGATATAAGAAGGACGTTGATGTGGTGAAGAAGGCCATGCAAATGCTCTTGAAACCTCTTCGTGACTTGCAAGACAAGCAGAAGAAGAACAAGGAGAAGGTTTATAAGCCTCGCATGGTGTTGACGCTAGGTAATCACGAAAACCGCATTGACAGAGCAGTGAACAACAACCCCACATTGGAAGGACTCATTAATGTCTCTGACCTCGGCTATGAGAAAGATTGGGAAGTGTTTCCTTTCCTACATCCAGTCTTTATTGCTGGTGTCGGGTTCAATCATTATTGGCCTGTCGGTGCAATGGGACGGCCTGCTGCCTCTCCTGCTGCTATTATCAGTAAGCTACATATGTCGTGTATTGCTGGACATCAACAGGGCAAAGCGGTGGCGTATGGCAAACGTGCTGATGGACAGCCTATTACTGCTATCGTTGTGGGCTCTTATTATCTGCACTCTGAAGCATACATGGATAAGCTTAGCAATGAACATTGGCGGGGCCTCTTGATTATGAACGAGGTTGAAGACGGCCACTTTGATGAGCTTTTTTTAAGCATTAGATACCTCGAAAGAAAGTATGGACACAGAAAAGACTTGTCTTAATTGTAAACATTATGTAGATATTGTTGACAATTTTAATATTGGGGTGTGTTCGGCCTGCTATTCGCATAAACGATGGGAACCCTCTGAAGACTTTACAAAGGAATATATGGAACGTTGTATACCCGGCGAATCTGCCTACGATGTCGTTAATAAACCAAAGCATTACATGTTGTTTGAGGACAAGGGCATTGAAGTGAGGGACGTATTGGCTAAACTATCCTCTAAGATTCGCCTAGGTGAATGCACTACCGTACCTTGTAACTGGGACGACGGTTTGTTTGTCTCAGATTATGTACAACTTATGCAGTATTTGATGCGTTTCATGGACAAGAATGGCTTAGAAGACCTCAAAAAAGCCCGTTTCTATCTTGACAAACTCATTGAAAGCTACTAAAATCTTCGGCCCCAAATAAGGATACATTATGAAATACGAACTTGATGACTTTGACTTGAGAGTTCTTCAGCTTTGTGAAGAAGCTATCGAATATGACGATAATGGCGATCCTATTAAGGATGTTTTGGACGAAGACGACATCGTTGCAGCCATTCGTCTTCTTGTAACAATCATTAATACAGAAAAAGGAAAAGAATGACCACTGAAATGACCCCATACCAGCATTACATTGCCAAGAGTCGCTACTCTCGCTATCTGGAAGACAAAGGCCGCCGTGAGCATTGGGATGAAACTGTAGACCGCTACATGCAATTTATGGACACCCACCTCATTGAGAAGCACGGCTATCACATGGGCGTAAACTTGTATAAGGAATTGAAGGAAGCCATCACCAATCGTGAGGTATTGCCTTCTATGCGCTCCATTATGACCGCTGGTGAGGCTCTGGAGCGTCAGAACATTGCAGGCTACAACTGCTCCTATTTGCCCATTGACGACCCCAAAGCCTTTGACGAAGCCATGTACATCCTCCTGTGTGGCACAGGTGTGGGTTTTAGCGTGGAGCAGAAATATGTGTCTAAACTCCCTGAAATCCCGGCTCAGTTGTTTGAGTCTGCTACTACTATTGTGGTTAAAGACTCCAAGGAAGGCTGGGCCAAGTCTCTACGACAACTCATTGCCCTTCTATACGCAGGTGAAATCCCTCGTTGGGATGTTTCGTCAGTTCGTCCCGCAGGTGCACGGCTTAAAACTTTTGGGGGCCGTGCAAGCGGCCCCGAACCCTTGGTTGAACTGTTCAAATATACAGTGGAAAAGTTTAAAGCAGCTAAGGGTAGGAAGCTTCACTCCCTTGAAGCCCACGACCTTCTTTGTAAAATCGGAGAAGTCGTTGTGGTTGGTGGAGTACGTCGTAGTGCTATGATTAGTTTGTCCGACCTGTCAGACGACCGCATGGCACATGCCAAAGCAGGTAATTGGTGGGATGGTCAAGGTCAACGAGCTTTGGCTAACAACTCGGCTGTGTATAACACCAAGCCCGATGTCGGTCAATTTATGCGTGAATGGAGCAACATTTATGAAAGCCACTCCGGGGAACGAGGAATTTTTAATCGCTACGCCTCTGAGCTTCAAGCTGCTAAGAATGGGCGGCGTGAGCTTGGTAAAGAGTGGGGCACTAATCCTTGCTCTGAAATCATCCTTCGTCCTTACCAATTTTGCAACCTCTCTTCTGTTGCGGTGCGTGCAACTGACTCGCTGGCTGATTTGGAGCGCAAAGTGCGCCTTGCGACAATCCTCGGGACGTTCCAAAGCACCCTGACGCATTTCCCTTATCTGCGTAAGATTTGGCAAACGAACACTGAAGAAGAACGTCTGTTGGGCGTGTCTATGACTGGCATCTTGGACAATACGTTGCTCAACAGCCCTAACGACCTTGACCTACCTAAACGACTGGAGAAACTCCGTGCTATCGCCGTATCCACTAATGCTGAATTTGCTAACAGCTTGGGCATCAACGCTAGTGCTGCTATTACATGCGTTAAACCCGAAGGCACTGTCTCTCAGCTTACAGGCACTGCTAGTGGTATTCACCCTCAACATAGCCAGTATTACATTCGTCGGGTACGTAGCGATAACAAAGACCCCCTCACTGACTTCCTGAAGCAGCAGGGTTTCCAATCTGAGCCTTGTGTGATGAAGCCTGACAGCACGACAGTGTTTAGCTTCCCTGTGCGGGTTGAGAAGGGCGCTGTGCTGCGTGAAGACCTAACAGCAGTGGAACATTTGAAGCTGTGGCTTATCTTTCAGCGTCATTGGTGTGAACATAAGCCTTCTGTCACCATCAGCGTCACTGAGGACGAATGGCCTGAAGTGGGGTCGTGGGTGTGGAAGCACTTCGACGAAATCACTGGCGTGTCTTTCCTCCCCATGGACGGTGGTACGTATCGTCAGGCTCCCTATGAGAGCATTGATGAATACACCTATCACGACATGGCTTCTAAGATGCCTCTGGACATTGATTGGGACTCGTTTATCGAATACACTGACAACGTTGAAGGCACTCAGACGCTGGCTTGCAGCGCAGGCGGGTGCGAAGTGAGTTTCTAATGACTGCCTACAACGGATTACATAAAAAAGAGTCTGTTGTAGGCTTGTCCTTTAATAAATGGACAGTCTTAAATTACTCTCATAAAAGTTCATCTGGAAACTGGTTTTATCTGTGTAAATGCGAATGTGGAACTGAAAGTAAGGTAAGCATAAGCAATCTTAGAACAGGTAAATCTAAACAATGTAAAATTTGTTCAAGTAAGCAAAACGGACGTAAAGGTATCTATGCTCAAAATAAAAATAATGATTTATATGTCATAAAATGTAATGAAATCTATTATAAAATAGGAACCACTACTAACATAGAAGAACGTTTACGAACAATGCAGGCAGGAAATCCCTACGATCTTACTTGTGTTGTTTATGAAAAAGGACGCGGAAATGAAGAAGAATATTGGCACAAAAAATATGAAAAATACGCTTTGAAAGGAGAGTGGTTTGTGTTTAACGTAGAACAGATTGAAAAAGTCATTAACGAAATCGTTTTTGAAGGAGCATGTGAAATTGCTTTCTAAAATATCTATTTTAGGTTTGTTACTTGTAGAAAATATAGCCATCTTAGCTGCTATGTGTTTTTTAGTGTGGTATACTGAAAATAACTGGTGGTTTTTGATGTTGTGTTTGTTGAATACGTGGAAAGCAGGAGAATTTATAAAATGATTGTTGACTTTGACTGGAGTGGAGGTTTGGTGTTCGGCATTGCACACACTGACCAAGCCATTGTAGAAGTGGAAGAAGAGGAATACGAGATGTGTAACGCCATCATCATTTCTCTAGGGCTGTTTCAGATAGCTCTGCTGTTCACTTAAAAAGAAAGGGACTCAAACGAGTCCCTTTTCTGTTAAAACAAGGCTAAAACAGCCTTATATCGTTTCTCCCTATCCTCTAGGCCAATGAAGCCTCCATTAATTTTCTTGGTCATACCTTTTATGTCATTGGCATCTGCAAAGGCTGCAAGGTTGTTAGACTTCCAAAACCACCCTGCACTGCGGGCTGCTGGAAGAGGTTCCAAGAGGAGGTCAGGGTTAGCCACCAAATCAAGGCCAAGATAGGAGCCACATTTGTCATAGTTGTATTTCCCTGTCAGTTGTTTGAGTCCTCTGCCACGATATTTCCAGCCTTCTCCGCTCTCTGCTGGACCGTTCCCCATACGGGCACAGTAGACAAGGTTAGCAATAAGCTCAGGCTTTCCTGCAATGCTATTAGCCACACCTGTAGGAATATTCTTTCCATTAGCGTCTTTCTTAGGCTTCTTGTCTGGGCCTAGTTCTGCAAACCTGTTAGGCCATAGGGCAGCCAACGTAGCTGCACGATAGTTGAGGTTTTCTTCAAGCATCGTGAATCCACCGCTCTCGTGGGCACATTGAGCAATGAAGGAGGCAATGCGTTGAGGCGTGTTAAGCTCAAATTCAGCACACACGGCCCGGATAGCCTCAATCCATTTAGCAGGGTCTTTGACGCCTGCTGCTTTGAGATGCTGTTCCTCAACCATTGCTCTGCTCTTTCTGCTTCTTGTCTACGTCCTCTTGCGCCTTGTTGCTGGAGCCATAGAAGAAGCGAATCAAACTATTGACTGCCGTACCAATGAGGAAGCCAAGAATAATGTTGATGAAGTCACGGTTGTGGTTGTCAATGGGGACAAACGACACCAAGAAGAAATAGAGGAACGACACCCCTGTGATAAACCAAGCGTAATGTTGGCTAAACTTACGAGTCTCAGGGTCTGCCATGTACATATCCGTTGCACGTTGTGTAGACTGTTCGTCCAACTGAGCCATGAATTCGCTATGACGATTGGCTTCTTCTTGAAGCTTGGCGTTATATTCAGGAGTGGCTTCACCTTCAGGCTTCAGAGGCATACCAAGCTTTTGCTCCACGGCTTCTACGCCCTTCTCTAGCACTTGGTCAGCAACCTTGTGCATTCCATTGTTAATAAGATTGGAAACAATTCCAGCGATAATCGGTAACATCACTTCTCCTTCAATTCACGTTTAATCTGCTTTATCTCTCGCAGTTCAGCCCTCACCTGAGCCTTCATCTTCATTGTGTCTACAGCTATGAGAACAGACAAAGGAAGAGCTAAGAAGAGCACAAGGGACAGGACAATTACAGCGACAACAAACCAGCGGGTGTCCTCACGAGCCATCCTAGCGATAGCAGCATTCCCCACAGCCATACTATTATTAGCATTACCCCCAGAGAGATAAGCGCCCGGTCCAAACGGTGATTGCGTAGGAGGTCTTGCTGCCATTTTCTGTCTCTTTCTTCCTTACGCTTTACTTGACGTTGAAACTCTTGCTCTTCCAATATCTTGTCGTACATCGACAGAAACCTAGAATAGACATCCTTCAGTTCCTGTGGGGCATACACCATAGTTTCCCTAATCTGCACAGACATGTTCTCTAGCTGCATCTCTATGTTCACCCTGTCAATTGAATTGGCTTCAATGTTGGGGTCTGTAGCAGATTTCTCTTCTAGCTCCCTGCAATAGTCTTTTAGTTGTCTCTGTAGCTCAAAGAATGTCTTCAGCTTGTCACAGACACTGTTCACCATCTGTGTCTGATATTCCTCGTAGCTTAGAGGCTCATCCTTGGCCTTCTTTGTGGGCTTGGTTGTCTTTGGTTCGGAGGCCTTGATGGGTGAAACGGTGGGAGATTTGACGAAGAAGCTTTTAATAACATTCCATATTCCTTTAGCTTCCTTTAATATGGTTTGAGCGTCTTCTACCGCCTTCT
>OGWF01000034.1_pt1 | contig 22255 bp, 28 predicted proteins | sample 1575951 | NCBI WGS metagenome assembly OGWF01 (sample SAMN07581523, study PRJEB24739) | freshwater metagenome | place: Singapore | collected 2015-01
GTTTCCCAGTCACGATAAGGAGGTGATGGTTTTGACTTGACCGTTCCCCGTTCCTATATAGTAAGTTAAATAAGGAACAGACCTATGTGTAGGAACAGACCTATGTGTAGGAACATAAAAATGATGTTGCTACGCAACGGATATTGGTTCTTATCTTCCCTACCTGCGGTAGATAAAGATAATGAGACTTGCCAGTCTCAACTGGCGTGTGGCTTCCTCCACTACAAGGCTAAAGCCTTTCCGTTACGGAACCCGACACATAAAGGGAGACTTCTTAATAACCAGAACTTTATATAAGAGAACCAATCCTATATAAGGAAATCAGTATCCTTATCTAAATGTATCTATCAGGCGAAGCCACTATGTGGCGTACTCACTCCCGAATGAAGTCAAGGGCTTTAGCCCGTAGACGTAATGACGGAGTGATGTACCCACCAATAACTGTAACGAAGGGCTTTAGCCCGTAGTGGAAGTTATTGTTCTCTGTTGTTTATATTAATGTTCCATCTGCGTGGAAGGTACTTTGTTGTATGAACAACAAACAACGTACTGATAAGCAGGTTGTTCTATCAAGGTTAAAATCCTTCATTCTGAAGGGATATTGGTACTTGGTGAGTGTTTACCTGTCAATGACCGTAAACGGTCAGGATGGTCAAGATTTAAGGCTACAGGAGGTATCTATGGATGATGAGGAAGAAGTAGTAGACAACAGACCTACGCATAAGTTGATACCCGCAGTGCGGGTCTATGTAGGGGCTGTAACACCAGATGGAGACTTTGTCTCTACAGGTGAACTGGAACAGTGGTTAGGACAGAAGGGTCCTAAACAAACAGTGGTTGACTTACTGGATAGCGGTATAGGGAGTATCTTTGTTGTTGACCATCATTCAGAGGAACGGGTTATATAGCGATAAGAACAGTGGTATAATGTAAAAACAAACCACCCTTGCATAGGGAAGAAAGGTAAAGAGCAAATGACGCAGATGACACAGAGTGATTGGGCTGACATCCTATGGGTTGCGATAACGGTTATCGCTACTACAAGCATCACCCAAAACATCGTAGGGTTCCGTCTCAACCGTACAGAGCGGATGATTGAAGACTTGGCAAAGAAGATGGATGAGCATACGGAGTTGCTCAAGCGTGTAGCACGGGGAGGAGGAGAATAATGCGAGTTCAGAACGATAGGGTTTATGCACTACTTAAGGGACGCTCACAGACGGAGATTGCTAACCAGATGGGGTGCGAACTTACCAATGTGAACTACTGGCTTAACGGTGTAAGGCAACCACGATACGATCGCTTATGTCAACTTGCATCCGTACTTGATGTACCTGTTGACGAACTGGCTATGACACTGCGTGATATCGGCAATGAGAGACGTAAGTAAGCTCCGAAGGCTGTATAGAACAAAAGGCACTCTACTCTCACGGGAGGACGAGTGCTTTCTTCTTATGCACCGCCAACATTCTATGGCTCTGGATATCCTTGTAGAGAGCAACATCGGTCTTGTTCGCAGTATCGCCAACAAGTACGGTCATATAGGGTATTCGATGGAAGATATGGTCTCCGCTGGTACACGGGGCTTACTGATAGCCATAGAGCGTCACGATGGGTCAACCAAACTGTCTACCTACGCATACAACTGGATACGCAAATACATCCTTGAGGAGATAGAGAACAACCACCGCAGTATCCGTCTTCCGAGCCACATACACGAAACACAGACAAAGGTTAACAAGGCAGTCGGCAACGGAGCATCATCAATCACGGAGATATGCGATATGACCAACCTTCCACCCGACAGAGTAGTTAAGGCAATGCAAGCGTTCAGCGTCTCAACCTGCCCGCTAAACAACGAACTGGACGGATTACTCGACCATCAGCACGTCCCCGGCTCTATGAACATTCTGGACGCTCTGGACGCATTAACACCAGACCAACTTGACTGCTTGATGTACTGGACTGGGCTATCCGATGACATACCGCCGTTCGATGAGGAAGAGTTTACATCTCTGTATAATCAAGGTATAAAGTTAATAAAGGAGCATATGTATGGCAAAGACCCCGGAGAGTGATGAACAAAAGAAAGTCATTGCTTGGATGAAGTATCACGAAGAAACTATCCCCGCACTACGAACCCTATACCATCCCGCTGGCTCGTACTTTGGTATGGGCTTTGGCGTTATCAGGTGGTTACAGTTACTCGGTGTGCGTAAGGGTGTGTGGGACCTTCACCTACCGCTTGATAACGGTGCTTGGTCAGGTCTATGGATTGAGATGAAAGGACCGAAGGGTAAGTTGACCAAAGAACAGATTGCGTTCAGGGACAACATCCAACAGTCAACGTATAAGTCAGCCTTGTTCGTTGTGTGCGTCACTGCGGAGGACGCTGTCAAGGCTATCAAAGAGTATCTCCGCACGGGAGAAACAGTATGAAGGTCAGGGAGTTAATACAGGCGTTTATGTTTGGTGCGATGGATGAGGATATACACCTTCACGAAGTGTGCATACAAGAAGGGGAACGATACATCCCGCTTAAGGGCTTTGAGATTGTTCGTGTACAGCAAGACCAAGCAGGTGTATTTTTTCCAGCAGATAAATATGATAATATAGGTGTAGACCCGGTGAACATAGTGGTCGTTAGAGAGGTCGGATATGGAAGAGCAAAAGACAGAACAGAGAACTGAAGACCCGATGTACATTCGCATCCTTGAGCGTCTTGTGGCGTGGCAGATGGGTGATAGCGGTTGTACCCGTGAAGAGGCATTGGAGTTGATGGAGGGTGAGGCTATAGAGCAGTACCTTGACCTCAAAGAGACGTTGTTTATGATTGACGCAGACCAATAAGGAGAAGATGATGGAAGAGCAAATCCCGTTTAGATACAAGGCAGAAGATGGGTCCTTTGTAAAGCCAGAGGACATTTACAAGCAGGTATGTATGCTTGACAGGCTCAAAGCCGCACTGAACAGCGAGAGCCGTAATCAGTGGGAGATAAGGGGCTGTGAAGGTAAGTTCGACCACGCTGATGCTGAAGCGTGGGTAGTATCAGCAAAGACTGGTGATGAGAAGTTGGTTGGCTTGGTTGAGGCAAAGTTCCGAGACCGCTTTGATATGAGCAATGACTGGCACTGCTTACAGGTCGGCATTGACAAGATTATCGGTGTATGGGATTGCTATAGCCCTAACTGGCGTGATGACCCGTCCAGCATCAAACCGCTTGTACTTGTATCAGAGGTGTATCGTCAACTTGGCGAGCCTGACCTTGGTACAGTTACATTTGCGATATCCCTTGGACACTTACATCCTTGGCTATACAACAGGGTCAAAGCACACGACAGAGTTGACGCAGACCGCAACCCAAACCGTTACTTCGCAGATACGGCATCTACAAGCAAGCCACACGTCCGCTGGGTAGAGAACCGATACTCCGATAAAGGACACGGACACTTTGCCTTATGGATACCAAAGAACTGGTGTGCTGTTGTTACGCACGGTATGGACATCGCATCCGGCATCAAGGCACAGTCACTAACGATGCGACAGTCATACACCTGCACGAAGTTCTGGGAGGCTGAAGTAGGTGAAGTCATTGAATGACCTGCGGTGCAAGCTGACGGATCGTGATGTATTCTCCGTCTACGCACTCAAATGTAGTGGATGGTCAACATTTGCGATAGCCAGTAAGTACAAGGTGTCCTATGAGCAGATACGCCGAATACTTAAAGGAGAGAGGCGTATAGACCTATGGCAACAATATCAAAGAGAAAGTAATATAGATGTGGTGACCTGAACAGCACCCTCTTCTGACATACCTACTCCGACCCCTTGGGAAACCTTGGGGTCTTTTTCTTGCCTGTTCCCCAATCCACCACCGTCATTAGACTTGGGAACGGTCGCATACAAGGTACATTCCTATATGACAACAGAGCAAGTGGTAGGGTATTTCTACTTACGCAGGGCAGGTTTAACTGTACAAGCCCGCTGTAAACACACTGACCTTACAGAAGAGCAGTGTACGTTTATCGACGCACAACGCATACCAAAGGGCGATATTCCTTGCCTCCGCATCTGTACTAACATCGCATTACGCTGGAACCACACAGAGGCACAAGGATGACAACGCACTGGATTGAGATATTGGAAAAGGTAGTAAGGAAATGAACACTGGAAGAAAAGCAGGTCCCGGAAGACCAACCAAAGATAGAGGTTTATTAGCACGGGTACATCACGCCGCTAAAGCCAATGTAGAAACGGTTGAGATGATAGCCGCTTATATTGAAGATGGTATGCCTGTTATAGATGCCGCCGCTCTCGCAGGTTTACCGTGGAGTACAGTATATGCTTGGAGGGCATCACATCCACAGATTGACCTTATCCTGTCAGAAGCGGAAGCCAAAGCAACAGGTAAAGCAGTGAGACGTTTGATGCACGAGATAGAAGACCCTGATGGTGACTGGAAAGCCGCTCTGGAATATCTTAAGCGTAGACGTAAAGATGAGTGGTCAGACCGTCAAGACCTAAACCTACAACACGATGGTCAGGTAGAAGTAGTCATCCGATACGAAGACGAAGAACGCAAGTAAGGTGATAGTAAAGAGCAATGCCTAAAACCTTCCAGATAAGCGTACAGCGACCTCATACAGGGCAAAAGGATATACTTGACAACCGTAAGCGTTTTAATGTTCTTGCGTGTGGTCGTCGTTTTGGAAAGACCAGTCTGGGTATTTATCTCATTATAGAGACAAGCCTTAACTCCCGTATGCCTTTTGGTTGGTTTGCCCCGACCTACCGTTTACTTGAAGAAGCATATCGGTCTATAAAACGTATACTTCAACCCATAATCAAGCGTTCAGTAACAAGCCCTTATCCAACCATAGAACTGATAAACGGGGCTGTTATTGACTTCCACACCCTTGATGACCCAGCCACTGTAGCAAGAGGTCGTAAGTATGCTCGCATCCTGATTGATGAAGCTGCTATGTGTCGGCATTTAGAAGAAGCGTGGACACAAGCCATCAGACCAACCTTAACTGACTATGCGGGAGATGCTTACTTTTGCAGTACTCCAAAGGGCATCAACTACTTTCACACCCTGTACAAGATGGAGGAACACGATGAAGACTGGAAATCATTCAGGCTACCGTCAACCGCAAACCCGTTCATTGACCCGGAAGAAATCCAGAAAGCGTCACAGGGAATACCGTCCATCGCCTTCCGTCAAGAATATGAAGCGGAGTTCCTTGATGTCGCAGGAACAAGGATAAGGCGTGAGTGGATACAAAAGGGCAACACGATACCTAACTCTTGTGACCGCTTTATGGGGGTTGATCTTGCTATCAGTACAAAGGAAGGTGCTGACTATACCGCTATCGTTGTTATGGAGCGGGACAAGGACAACCTGCTCTATGTATCGGACTGTACACGCATTCAAGCCTCTTTCAATGATGTTCTCAAAACCATACAAAAGATGGCAGATAAACACGCTCCGAGCCTTATAGCGGTAGAAGCGGTTCAGTATCAGGTAGCAGTAGTACAGGAGTTATTGCGGCGTGACCCAAAGTTAAATGTTGTAGCGGTGAGACCAAAGGGTGACAAGGTATCCCGCTTTAGCATCTTGGAAGCACGATACGAACAAGGATTAATCTTTCATCGCTCAAACCTCCCGCCATACTTTGATGAGGAGATACTGTCATTTCCGATGGGTAAACACGATGACTGCGTTGATGCTATGGTCTACGCATACGAAGCATTGAAGATGGGTAGCCGAACTTTTGAGGCAATATAGGCACGGGTACAATCCCAAAGACCAAGGAACAAGGAATGACTGATGGGAATATTTGACATCTTTAGAGGGAACACGAAAGCACAGGCTAATCCAACGGAGAACCTGCCACCACCAATACGCAACACGGGAACCTCTTACCTGACGTGGAGTGGTGTAGGTGGTTTATATTCCTTGCTCCAACAGAAACTCCCATCAAGTAACCGTGACTGGCGTAGTACTGCTGGTGACCTTGGGCTTAACGGTATTGTGGCGTGTGGGCTTAACTGGTACATCCGCAACTGGAACCAAGTATATCCAACCTACAAGAGACCAGTGAACAGCATTGAGCAGGATACGGTAGAGAGTGACGTAACGAAGCTTCTCACCAACCCTTGCCCGTCAGTGTCATTGCCGTCAGTGTTTTACTCTAACTTAATAACTGACATTATCCTTCAGGGCAACGGGTATATCAGAAAGGTCCGCAACAAAGACAAGAGTGTTGGTGCGTTACAGTATTTACCTGCTGACTGTGTTGGGTTTATCTCTAATGACCGTGGAGTGTTGACGGGATACAAGTATGCTCCGCTCGGTTCAGAAGCCTACAATATCGACGTAAACGACATTATTCACATAAAGATAGGCAGAGACCCTAAAGACTTACGTTATGGGCGTTCTCCGCTTGTTTCAGCCCTAAAAGAGATTGCTACAGATAACGTGGCGGGAAGCACTGCATACGCTTTAGCAAACAGTCCCCTACCATCTATGTTTGTGTCTCCAGATATGACAGGCAATGCGACAGAGGTTACACGGGAGCAAGCGATAGCCGTGAGAGACCGTATGCAAAGCCAGTACAACGCAGATAACGGTGCTGGTGTTGTTGTTATGACCTCACCTATCAAGATAGAGAAGGTATCGCACACTCCGTCTGATATGGCACTTGATAGTCTGCGTATGCTCCCGGAGACACGCATTTGTGCCGTTATGGGTCTTAATCCGATGGTGCTTGGTCTCTCTTCAGGATTACAACACAGTACATACAGCAACTATCAGGAGAGCCAACAGCAAGCGTGGGAAGATGGAATGCTACCGTTATGTCAGTTGATTGCGGAAGCGTTTACCTTCGGTCTACTTCCAGAGTTCGCCGAGTATCAAGAGGGTGACTATATTGAGTACGACTACAGCAAGGTCAAGGCTCTTATGGACAACCGCTCTGAAGAGGCGGTTCGTGCAGAGCGTTTATACAAGGCTGGTATTGCTTCTCTTGCGGAAGCCAAACGTATTGCTGGACTTGTACCGGAAGATGGCGATGAAGCGATAAACGAGCGTAAGGGTACAGGTATCAAAGAAGTAGCAGATACAGCAGGAACACTTATTCGTGCTGGTTATGATGCGGGTTCCGTATCTGATGTACTCGGTATTGACATAGCACACACAGGCTACTTCCCAGTCACTATAAAAGAAGAAGTTAAGGCTGATACATACAAACCCACTGACGCTATGGCAAACAATGCGGAGCGAGCGTTGGAGTGGAGAGCGGAATACAACAGAGGCGGGACAGAGGTAGGTGTTGCTCGTGCGGTTCAACTTAAGAACAAGGAGAACCTGTCATTTGATACCGTTCAGCGTATGGCATCTTACTTTGCTCGCCACGAAGTAGACAAGCAAGCAGAAGGGTTTAACAGCGGGGAGGATGGGTTTCCTTCAGCAGGACGTATAGCGTGGGACCTTTGGGGAGGCGATGCGGGTGCTACTTGGTCAAAGGGCATCGTAGAGCGTAACAAGGAGGAAGCGTAAATGCCGAAAGGTACAATCCACCAAGCAACACCGGGAGAAGATATGGAAGACTTATTGATTGCGTTCGGAGCAGAAATAAAAGCAGACGCACAAGGCAACATCAAAGGTTATCTTGTACGGTTTACTGACGCTTCTTCCCCTGACACTACCGGAGACTACTTCACTGCTAATACTGACTTCGGGCGTGACTTATCAGAGCCTTCAAGCATTAACCTTTACTATCATCACGGTATGGACGAGACTATCAAGAAGAGTGCTATCGGCAAAGGGTACATCAAGCGTACACCTGCCGGAGTATGGTTTGAAGGTCAGATTACTATGGCTGATGAGTATGGCAAGATGATTGGTGAACTCGCACGACAAGGTAAGTTGGGCTTCTCTTCCGGTGCTGGCTCTCATTTGGTTGAGCGTAAGATGGTTGGTAATGCTTATGAGATTACTCGTTGGGCATTGGCAGAAGCAAGCGTTACACCTACACCAGCGGAGCCACGATGCATTGTTGAAGCAAAGATGTATCAACCAGAAGTAGCAATGTGTGAGCCTAAAAAAGATGACGGCGAGATGGAGGAAGAGTACGTTGAAGAAATCCCTGTTAGTGAGACAGCGGACGTAAGCACACAGGTACAGGAAATCTTTGCTGACATTGATGAGAAGTTGGTTGTAGAGGCTATACACGAACTTTGGGAACGTGCGGTATACGGCATTGAGATAGCGTTAGATGAGGGTTCTACTGAACTTGCTGACGCTGTGTTTACCGAGTTCCACAAGAGAGCAGTAGGTATGTTCCAGCAGATGATTGCTAACGTACCTGCTGAAGTTGAAGCGATGAAGGCATTACGGAAGACCCGCCCTGCCAACATCAAAGAGTGTGAGAGACGTGTGCGTGATGCATTTCGTCTGTCCCGGAGTGAAGCAAAACGCATCGCTCCATCCGTCTGGCAAAGTCTGCGTGAGGTAGATGAGATAGCGGAAGTTATCGACCCTAACATTAAGGTGCGTGAGGATATGCTTAAGCGTGTTCTTTTGGACCTGCTGTAAAGGAAGGATGAGAATATGACAAAGGAAACATTGCTTGAACAGAAGCGTGAAAACGCTATCAAAGCAAGAGAAATCCTGACCTCCCCGGACGGTTCGACGGAAGAGGCACAGAAGTTTATTGATGCGAACCTTGAGATTGACAAGAAGATTGAACTACTTGACGCTGTGGAAGATATCCCAGTCAAGAGTGCGGAGGCAAAGATGGAAACACGAGTAGAGTTCAAGGCAGGTGCATACCTTAACCAAGACCTCCCGTTCACTGGTACACGCCAAGAGAAGGAATACAAGGCATTTACTTTTGGTAAGTACCTTCAGGCAAACACGTTCGGTAATCAGGAAGCAAAGTCTTGGTTGAAGAACAACGGTCATTTGAAGGCAAACAACGAAGGCACGTCCACCGCTGGTGGTCTGCTTACGCCAGACATTGTTCTTCCTGACCTTATTATGCTCCGTGACACCTATGGAGTTGTTCGTCGTGAAGCATACAAGGTTCCTATGCAATCTGATGTTCAGGTTGTTCCGAACCTTACTGGTGATGCGACAACTGTGTGGGGAGTTGAGAACACTGCTAACACTGCTTACGACCTTACCTTCGCTAACGTAGGTTTGACCGCAAAGAAGTTGAACGCATACAACATCTACTCCACAGAGCTTCGTGATGACGCAGTGATTGACTATGCCGCCGCCGCCGCAAAGTCCCTTATGTTCTCGCTCGCCAAAGAAGAAGACCGTGTGTTCTTCAAGGGTAATGCCCTGAACGCAACTGATGGAAACATCGACGGTATCTTCCAGAGCGTATTTAAGGTCTCTGCTACAAAGGGTGATATTGCTGGTCTGGTACAGGCTCCGTTAGGCTCTATCGGTACACCTGCCAACCTTACCATCGCTACCTATCGCCAGATGGTGTCCAGACTGCCACAGTACGCACTCAATGCAAAGTGGTACGTTAGCAAGGCATACTTCTACACCCGTATGGCAAACCTTGGTGACGTACTGTCAGGCAACGCTATCAGTGACTATGCTAACTACTGGGGTCCAAACCCAATGTTCCTTGGTTACCCTGTAGTTTTCGTACAGAACCTTGATGCGGACCTTACCGCTAACACCCCAGTACTCTGCCTTGCAGACCTTTCTGTTGGTGTTTGCCTTGGTGACCGTATGACGATGGAGATTGGACAGTCTGACCAAGTCAAGTATATGGAAGACAGTATTGTCATCCGTGCAAAAGAGCGTGTTGCATTCAACGCTTTTGACAAGGGTAATGCTGATGCATCAGCGGCTAACCGCATCCCCGGTTCGCTCATCGTTCTCGCCGCTCAAGCAACGTAGTCTAACTACCTGCACCGACAAGATTGGGGACTATCTTCGGGTGGTCCCTTTTCTTTTGCCGTAGGGGGAACGGGGTACAGTACAGCAGAGGTTGAATATGACAAGAGACCAAGCCATAGAACAAGTAGCATTTGATGTACAAGCAAGCGTGTACCCGACACTGGATAGTACAGAACTTGGTCGCATCGTTGACCAGTGTGAAGATTACGACATCTGGACAGCGGGAACTACATATGTTTTTGATGACGTTGTAATACCAAATCCATCTAACGGTCGTATGTATCGTTGTGTAAAAGGTGGCGTTTCAAGCACTACAAGCCCCTTTCCTGACGCTCCGCTACCACAGGCTTATGGATGTGTTTATACGGACGGTAGTGACGTTTATTGGGCAGACTGTGGCTCCGCATCATCACACCGTTGGAATGTAAAACGTGGTGCTTCTATGGGTTGGCGGTTAAAAGCAAGCAAGGTCGCACATCTTCTACAAGTTAAGGATGGACAGCAAGACTTACAACTGGGCAACCTACACAAACAATGCTTACTGATGGCTGACCGCTACAACGGGCTGGAGATACTGTAATGACACCAGACGCACTCATAGCCCTTCTCCGACAAAGTGCTACGCTCTATCAACTACCAAACACTGTGGACATTATGCGTAGTGCCAATGAGGTCGATGCTACCGGAGGCATTACAACTGACTGGCGTTTAGTTGATACTCTCAAGGCAAGAGTTGTACACGTCAACAGCGTACAAGATAACGCAGGACAAGCAATCACGTCTAACAATGAGTGGACCATCCTCTTGCCGTTTGATGCTGATATCCGCTTGAACGACCGCATCTTTATCCAGTTTGACGAGATAAAGAACAGGTACTTTGATGTAGTTGGAACTGACCGTGGAGCAAGTGACGGGTTGTTTACTGCTTGCAAGTGTGAGGAGCGTACAAGATGACGGAACAGTCACCTATCTACAATGTGAATCAAATTATTGCTGGGTTTGTTGGTGCTGTCATTATGGTCCTTAAAAAGAAGGGCAAGATAATGTGGATACCAGCATCTATAGCAGTGTTGACAGGCACAGCAAGTGCGACCTATCTAACACCTCTTGTAGGTCAGATACTACACGATAAAGACCCAACGCATCTATGTGGCTTTGCGTTCCTTTTAGGGGTGCTAGGCTTGCGTGGAGTAGAGTTGATTACCGACAAGATTGGAATTACTGGAGAGATCAAATGACGCACACAGCAACAGCGACACTGATAGACAAGACAGTTAATGAAGATGGGTCTATACAAGTAACGTGGGATGACGGCACTGGTTATGTTTATTCCGATGAAGCATCTCTGTTACTTGACTGTGAGAGTCGTGACGCTGACCTCCCTACACAGCTTAAAGGCTTTCTTATCTGTATGCTTGTACAACAGGGCGTGTCAACGGTTGGCAAGACACTACATCTTGACTTAAATGCTGCGGACGGCAACATAGTAAAGGTCATCTGATGGCTATAATCACAACTCCCGCACGGCTTAACTTTGGCTCGTTCCTTCCACGTCAGGCACAGATTTTTAATACTGTGACGATGAACCTCACTACGACTAACGGTGGTATTGCCTTCCCGTTTATAGCGGAAAGGACGATGACTGTGACTGACATTGGGGCTGTCGCTACTGGTATCTCTGGTACTCTCAACCTTGCATTAACTATAGGTATTCAAACTGACAACGGTTCTGGTATTCCTTCAGGCACATTCCTGACAAACGGTAGTATCACACTGCCTGCGAACACTTGGTCAACAGTCGCACAGTTCTCTGCGACAAGTGGGAACCCGCTCTTAAACTCAACAAATAACCACTACTTAAAGGTTGGTGACGTTATCCGCTTTGCGAACACAACTGGTGGCGTAGCAATCAACACTGACTACTTCATTGTTAGTACTCCAGCCGCAAACCAGATGACGCTATCTACATCACCTACATTGTCACCAGTGTTCTCATTTACAGCATCGGTAGCACCCGGTGCAAACACATTTACATACACTAATATGTCGTGGACGCACTGTGGCGGTATAAGCGCATCAATCACGCAAGGCACACCATATTGGCTATGCTTTCAGTTCTCTGGCACAGGTTCAGGCTCTGTTGTCTTTAATGCTGGTGATACTGGAACTGCAAACGGACAAAACGTAATGTATGGTCTCGGTTATGCTACACGCTTAGCGGCTGTTTGGTCTAAAGCCTCTGGAACCCGTGGTATTCCAATAATGTACACAGATGGCACTAACTGGTATGGAACCCCACAGATAGCAAGCGGACGTGTAGCCAGTTCAACAATGAATAATAACGACAGGGCTGGATTTAGGTTCTCCATACCGTCAGGACACCCAGACATTCTTGTTGACCGCATTACAATCCCAACGCACCCCGGAGCAAGTCCCGGCACTGGCTCTAACTGGAAGGCACAACTGTTCACAGATGCTGGTGCGGGAACTCCAACCTTCGTATCAGACCTTTCCGTCATTGCTGGTGACAGTATGGGTAATGCCGCATCATCAAACTTCAGGTCAACCATATTTCAGACCGACAGCACTACTTGGCTGACTGCTGGCTCTTCGTACATTATTATGTATGGATTTGATGTATCTCCGGGGTCAGGAAACCCAACAGTCAACTACTATCAGTCACAGGTATTAACTCCCGGAAGAAGCGGTGTTATAGGTCCTTATTTAGGAGACTTTATCTATAATTTTCAATCCATAAGTCAGTGGTTTACACAAAGTCCTGACGCATACGCACCTTGGACAATAACTGCGGGTGCTTTACGCTATGACAACAGTGCCGGAGGCGGTGGAGGTGGCTTTGCTAATGCTTCATCTGGATTTGGCGGTATAGGAGGAAACTGATGGCATTTGTTACTACTGACACAGAAGTATACTTTCACTCTCAAGGCGTAGAGGGAGATATTACTATCGCTGGTGGTCAGATAAACGCTAATAACGGTGGCTTGGCTTGGATATTTCAAGCAGAGGAAACAGCAACAATCACCCGTATATCTCTTCGTGTATCAGCGGTAGCAACAACTCCATCCGCTTCATTGTCGGTAGGGCTTCAATCACTTACAGCAGGGTCTCCATCTGGCAACTGGTTAGACGGAGCGACAACATCTGCTACTAACTTCGCACCTGAAGCAGGTGGGTCTACAGGAGTAAAGACATACACGCTTCCAAACAGTGTCAGCATTACAGCGGGACAACTCTTTGCTGTTGTTGTAAGAAACCCAACTGCTGGATGGACGGGAGATATATCTTTCAACTACACGCACTTTACCAGAGCGTCCGTTGGCTTCCCTTACCATACAAGAAGGGCATCAGGAACGTGGAGTGCGAGAGGTAATCTTATGCCGTCTCACGTCTTCTATGGGTCTTCCACAAAGTGGTATGGCAACTGTGGACTAATGACCGTTGAGAGTGCGGGCACAACTCCATCTGGAACAACAGAATACGGATGGGCGTTTACTATCCCTGCGGGACATCCTGACGTACGCTTGCATTCCGTATTGCAAAAATTAACTACATTTACCGCTGGCGCATCGTTTGCTGTTAAGACCTATACATCAGCAGGAACATTGTTAGACACATCTACGTTTGACTGCGACTATACATCACCGTCTGGAATCTATCCTTGCATCCTTGACGCTGACATTTGGTTTACAGCAGGACAGAAGTACTACATTACGTTTGCAGCTGTTGGAGGAACTACCTGTCCTACACCACGCATTACAGCAGGTTTTGCAAGTGCTGGCTTACTGGCTGATGTTAGTGATGGCATTGTTTGCAATGTCGTCTCATACAACGGCACGACATTTACAGAAACAGCAACATCACGTCCAGTAGGCACGTTAGTCTTTAACGGCCTACGCTACGATCAAACAGGTGGAACTACCAACTACATCATCCCTGCTGGGTTCAACACTATCGGGTAGAGGTACAGTATAAGAGAACTCCGGAGGACAAAACGTGTATCAGATAAAGCAAAGTGAAGCAACTGCGGCTAGGCGCAGAATACCCGTACTTTTCGTTTCAAGTACTGATGGGTTCACACCTGTCACTCCTACTAGTCCTGCGGCTTACATCTCTATAAACGGGGCCACTTGGGTTGCTACAACTAATGCTGTTGCTGTTGCTACCCTTGCTGGCGGTCAGTCACTCGCTGGTGTTTATTATCTTGAACTAACGGCAGCTGAACTCGCTAACTTGGGTTGGATTACTGTTAATATTCAAGCAACTAACGCACGACAATATAATGCACACGTTCAAGTATGTGCTTACGACCCATATGATGTTGTTCGCATTGGTCTTACAAGCCTTCCAAACGTAGCACAGGGTAACGCAGGAGCATTGCCTACTGGAGACGCTGCTGGTGATGTAACCGTTGTCAGTAACCTAGATAAGACTGGTTATAGCCTTACACAAGCGTTCCCAGCCAACTTCTCAACACTTGCCATCAACGGTGGTGGTGCAGTCACAGCAGGTACTGTTTCTGACAAGACTGGCTACTCACTTTCGGCTACGCAAACCTTCAACCTTACAGGCAACATTACAGGCAACCTATCAGGCTCTGTTGGGTCAGTATCTGGTGCTGTAGGAAGCGTAACAGGCAACGTGGGTGGAAACGTGACAGGTTCTATCGGAAGCCTTACTGCTACCGCTGTACAGAACATCTGGGATGACACTACAAGTTCGCTCACCACAGTAGGTTCTATCGGTAAGTTGTTGGTAGATAACGTGAACGCAACTATCAGTTCACGCTCTACGCTTACAGATACTGCTGTGTGGGCATCTGCTACACGCACACTCACTTCAGGGGCCAACATCGTCCTTGCGAAGGGTGTTGGTGTCACAGGCTTCAACGACATCACCGCTAACAATGTATGGTCAGAAACGCTCCCCGGTTCATACACGTCCACTCAGGCTGGCTTTAAGTTGAATGCGGCTGGAAGTGCGGCTGACCCTTGGTCTACAAGTCTCCCCGGTGCATACACTTCGGGCACTGCGGGCTTCATCATTGGCAACAACCTGAACGCTACAGTTAGTTCAAGGATGGCTACCTTCACGTTGCCGACTAACTTCTCGTCACTTGCTATCAGTGGAACAGGAGCAGTAACAGCAGGGACAGTTAATGACAAGACAGGCTACACGCTAACCCAATCCTTCCCCGTTAACTTCTCTCTCTTGAGTATTAGTGGTACGGGTGCTGTTACTGCGGGAACTGTAAGCGATAAGACTGGTTACTCGCTATCAGGCTCACAGACCTTCTCTACAACTGGTTCTGTAGGCTCTGTGACAAGCGGTGTAACAGTAACGACCAATAACGATAAGACAGGCTACTCACTTGCTACAGCACCTCTTGATGCGGCGGGTACAGCGTCAGCGGTATGGAACGCACTGCTTTCCTCTTATGGAACAGCAAACACATTTGGAGCAAGAGTTGTAAGGACAAGAGATACATCTCCATCCAATGAATGTTTCATTACTGGTTCTAATCACATAGCGGCTGATGTACACCAGATGCAACCAGACAGCATTGATGCAACCGCTTTGGCTACAAGTGCTGTAGATGAGATAAGTACTGGTATCTGGAATGACGTTCGTGCTACTTCTTCACCTACTGGTGGTATTCCAGCCGTTGGTACTTATGGTTACTACCTTGATAGCCGTGTGTCTACTGCTGGTGGTGGTGGAGGCGGTGGTTCTACCGTAGAGGTAAGACAAGGACCGTTTATTGTTACCAGCGAGCAGGACACCACAAGCGGAGTTGTTGAGACATTTGTAGGCTCTTCCGCACCGCTACAGATACAGATTACAGACGCAGACAACACGCCTGTAGCATTGAGCGGAACAGTAAGTGTAAAGACCTACAACAGTGCAGGAACGCTCGTAGAGACCGCAGGGGGAACTATAGACTACGCAGGGTTGGGATACATCTCCGCTACCATCACATCAACAACAACCGCTACCGCAGGACGCTACACAGTAGTGGTAGAAGTGAACGATACGACACTGGTCAAGTATGGCGGGCTACAGATACTGGTAAAGGCACTCTGATATGGATAACAAGTTAAGACCACTACCCTTGATAGAGTTCGGTGCGGACACTCCCGTTAGTACTTTTATTAACGGGACTTCCGATACGCTCTACTTTCAAGTACAAGACCGCAACGGTTCTCCGTATGACATTACAAGCGGAACTGTAACCTGCGTTCTCTACAATGCAAACACAGGAGCGTCCGTTGCCCTTACTGGTTCTACAACAACAAAGGTTACTAACGCTATCGGCATCGTGTCGCTCTCTGGAAACACTTGGGCTACAGGAACATACAACCTCTACATCAACTGGGTGAACGGTGCAACAACACGCATTTTTGGTCCATACAGGGTCGAAGTAGAGGCGTTGTGATGCTGAAGTCATATGTGCCACAAATCATCGCTAAACTTGATGATTTGAGCCTGTTTTCAGAGGGTTTGGGTAAAGACCTTCAAGACTTAATAAGGGCTGAACTGGATAACGGAACTGGCACTGGAAAAGTCTATGAGGAGAAGGGTAGGACACACCGTGCGTCATCTCCCGGAAAGCCACCAAAGAGCGACACAGGAGCATTGAGTAAGAGCGTATCAGTAAAGCGTACAGGAGCAGGAGCATCAGAAGTTCGCATCAAAAGCCCATACGCCGCCGCATTAGAATACGGTACAAGTAAGATGCGACCAAGACCGTTCGTTGCTCCCGCTGTAACTGAACTGAAGAAGCGTGTAGTCAAGAAACTTAAGGATGACTGGAAATGAGTTTTGAACCACTAACAGTAGCAAAGTACATCTTCCAGACACTATCGGGAGATGCTACGCTAAAGACGCTCTTGGCAGGTAGTAAAGCTCCGGGATATCAACTCGGCGTTTATCAAGAGATGGCTCCAACCGTTGACCCTGTATCTGGTTATGAGCCTGTCCTGCCATACATCGTGTTCTCAAGGGTTGGAAGTTGGGAGCCTAACCAAAATGCATTGTGTAACGGAACGCACGTCCAATATCCGTCCTACCGTGTAACCGTATGGCACGAACAATCAGGGTCAGTATCCTACTCAAGGGTACAATCCATCGCAGACAGGATAACCGTTCTCTTGGATGGTCAGAGGGTCTCATTGGATGGGCTGGATTTCGCATCCCTTCGGTTGGACACGGAACAGCCAATCATTATCGGAACTGATGGACACATAGACTACGGGTTGACCATAGTGTATGGGTTCACGGTTACTTCATAAGGGAGTGTTTGAAATATGCCTGTACCGTTGCTCGTAAAAGATGTACTGGTAGAAGTGTCATTTGGAACCACCGCTCAAGGCGGTGCTACACCTGTGCCACCCGACCCAGTTACTGCTGACCCTAACTATGAGTGTCAAGCCAAGACATTGAGGGTGTCCATCCAATCCTCAACAGTTGACTTGTCTACTCTCTGTTCCTCAACTAACGAAGTCTTTGAGACCCGCAAAGCCGGTTCCCTTGATATGGACGTATGGGTTGACAAAACCGCTGGTCCAATCTTTCAAGGTAAAGTCGGCTGGTTGTGCAAAGTCAAAGTTACGTTGGGTTCTACCGCTGGAAGCATTAAGACTTTTAACGGTCTTGTTACCGATGTCACGCTAAATATGACACCGGGAGAAGTCCAGACTGAAAGTGTTACCATCGCTCTCGGAGCGTGGGGTTTCTCCAGCATCTACGCTTAATCTCGTCGCTTATCAGGGTGGGTTGGCTGTATCTCTTTTAGTACATCCATCCTCACCCTTTTTGTCTATGTAAGGAGCAATATTATGGCTATCGGATTGAAGGCACTTGAGGGTCTAAAAATGACCCGCAGACCTAACCTTATTGTGTCGTTGGAGCAGTGGACAGGAGACCCGTCAAACCGTCTCATTTTCAAGGAACCAAGGGCAAGTGAGTTGTTTCCAGATACAAGTGCGTTACAGGAACTGAAGCGTATATACCCAGAGTTCCCGCAAGCAATGATTTATCAAGTCAACCTTATGGGTCGATGTTACGTCCCAGATGATGGTGAGGAAGATGCTGAACCAATCAAGGCTATCGGAGACATCGCACGAAACCACAAGGATATCTTCTTCCACATCTTGACGGAGTTCTTTACCGCATTCGATGTATCTGACCCTGACGAGAAGGTAGAAGAAGCAAAAAACGCCTCTACGGAATGAGCGGGGAGTTCCTCTATCATTCCGTTACAAAGTTAGGTAAGCACCCGTCAGAACTGGACTACACGCCGTCAATGATGGCAGATGTTATATGGGCGGGACGTGAAGCAGAGAATGTAGAAAACTCACGGTGGGAGGCTCTTATAAAGTCTCTCGCCGGAAGGGTGTTATAGGAAACGGTTATGGCTCAAACACTTGCGGAACTACTGATACGGATTAAGACGGAAGGCTCTCAAGCAGTCAAGCGTGAACTGCGTGACATTGAAGATGCCTTGCGTAAAGCCAACGCCGCATCCGAGCGTAATATCAAGTCGTTTGAGCGTACCCAAAACCGTATCATTGCTGGTCAAAAGAGATTGATGACAAGCGGTAGTGGCGGTGGTTCTGCATCTATGGGTATTGACCCTAAAGCACTTGACGATGTAACTCAAGCACTGAAAGAGATGGCTGGTCCACTCAATGCTGTCATTGATGGTGCTACACAGGTTATGCAAGTGTTCAGTATAGGTAGTGTAAAAGCATCTGCCAATGTCGATAAGTTGCGTGGAATGATGGCTCAACTCGCAAAAGAGCAAGGGGGTCTTGAAAGGTTACGCAACGCACAAGCCATAGCGTTGGAAGAATACGGACCACTTGGAAGTATGGCTTTAAGTGGATTTGGGTTTCAGAACAGAACTGCATATGAAGATGCTTTAGAAGCGGCTCGTCAATATGACATCCTACAAAAAAGGTTAAACGCTGAAGAGCAACGGGCACTTCCAATGCACGAGAGGTTCTGGGGAGCAATCTCAAAGTCAATGTCTGGTCTGTCTGCTGGAGGTGGACTGGTTGTTGGTGCATTGGCTGGTATTGTAGCAATAACAGCGGCTATAGGTGCGGCTTCGATCAAGATGTATGAGTTTATGATGAACTCACGTCAGGCTGGCAGAGAGTTCCAAGATATGAGTACACGCCTTAAGGCTATGGCTCTTGGTGACCGCTCTATGAGTTCTCGTGGTGTTATGGCTGACATTACTGGTTCATCTGCGTCAGACCTTGCACTTGCTCGCTCACAGGCTGGACCATCACGCTTTACTACACGGCAGATGACAGACCAGATTGTACAACTCCGTGCGTTTGGTCTTAACGCAAACCGTATCCTTCCACTCATTGCAAAGGTTGGTCAGGCGTTCGGTGCTAACGAACAAGACTTGGGTATGTATACCAATGCGTTCGGACAACTCGCTGGCGGTCAAATGCCAGACGTTCAAGTACTAAACCGTATGGGTATTACAAAAGCGGCTCTTGCTAAACAGGGAGTTAAGTTCAAGGGTACAGAACTCATATCAAGCACAGAGACCGTGATGATTGCTATGGAGAAGATTATCAACGGTAAGTTCGGGAAGATATTTGAACTGACGAAGAATGATGCTTCCAGTATGGCGGCTTCTCTACAAGATGCTTTTGACGGCATACAGCAAAAGGTCGGGTTAGCAACAGAGCAGGGTCTTAAGCCTTTCTATCAGGCGTTAACAAGTATCCTTGGCGTTCTTGAACAAGGGACGTTTGCTGAAGCATTTGCCAAAGATATGGTTGCTCCTATAACCGACCTTGGTAACGCAATGCTTACAACAAAGGACATTATCATTGGCTTTACAGCCGCATTCGCCGCATCTATGGCTACACTTGTTCATTCAGTGACAAGAATGCCCAGAGGGTTTGGTAAGTTATTCAATCCAAGCTCATCAATGAAAGACAGGCTTGGCGGTATGTATGACGTGTTAGCGGGAACAGTTCCGGGTCTCGGCTTACCTGACGATATTGCTTATTTTAAAAGTAAAACCGAAGAGTATATGTATCGTATGCTTGATGTTGCCCCAACCGCTTCAGGAAAGAAGGGAATGAAAGACCCGTTTGGTGGCATACTTCCGTTCAAGGGTGATGATGGTTCTGACAAAAGCAAGGCAAAGCGTACCCTTGAGAAGATTGAGAGTAATACCCGTAAGAGTGCGGAGTTACTTGACCTACGCAGACAAACCATCGGAGGTGGCGAGATAGCGGCTCTTGGTATCACTGGTGCGGAGATTGCTGGTATGGGATTGAAGAACAGGTCAGAGATATCACTGCGTTCGCCAATCAGACCAGATACGCAAGTAATCAGAGGCATAAAAGACCTTGTGTACGGCAATATGAACTTCGCCATACAGGGTTCTCCAATCAACAGGGTAAGGTTCTAGTATGGCAGGACAAATGCGTGTGTTGATGGATGCGGCTGAACCACGTCCACTTAAAGGAAGACTTGCGGTAGGTGCGGATGGCTCTTCGTGGGACTTCAAAAAGAGCAGTAACGTATGGATTGACCCTTGTACTAACAGCGTAATGCTAAAACCGTTACCGCTGTCTCCGCTGTGGAAAACAACCTTCACTGGCAACTACGCACGGTACGGTTTATCTGACTTCACAGGTACAGACATAGCAAAGTGGGAGCAATACGCTATCGACAAAGCGGCTGGTAATAAAGCCCTTGCGATGAAGAGTACTACTGCCAACCCTATCAACCTCACATCAGCATTGCCACGCAACTGTCCGATGTATATCAAGTACTATAGGAACACAACGCAAGACAGTACAGATGACCCGTTCCTTGTTGTTGGTTATAACGTAGGTGCGGGAGGGTCAGCACCAGACAACTTCTCCGTACAGTTAAAGTTCAGGGAAAACGGCTCTATCTCTGTGTTCAAAAACGGAGTACTGGAACAGGAGTACGACCGCTCTGGCAACAACTTCTCCAGTCAAAGAGCCTACACGAGCATCTTCAACCCTGCCCAAAAATATATCAATGTTCTCATCATCCCCTTCAGAGGTAGAGACCTACTTGTGTGGACTGATGCAGGTACTTGCTTTGTTCATACCTTTGCTGGTTTGGACTACCCTAATAACCCTGATACGAACCCTATCCTTCCTGCTTGTCCTGCTGGTACGTTTAGCATTACTGTCCCGCAAGGCAAGACAAGTGTTCAGGTAGCCCGCTGTTACTTTGAACAGAGTGGCTACATAATGAGCCAAACAAAGACGTTCCGTTATGCTCCTACCACTACGGATTGGGGAACGGGTCCACAGTTCCAGTACTATCACGAATACTTTGGTCAGGGTGCGTCTTTCCCAGCAGTGTCCGCACAGGTTGTTGATGCGACAGGAGCCTCTGCCTTTACCGCTAACGGAACTAACAATCAAGCCCGCATAAAGGTTAACTTTACAGGTGCGAGCGGTGGGACTAACTCTACTTTGTTTGCGGCTGATGCTTGGGTTGACCCGCCATATAGTATGACTTTCGCTGGCAATATCGACATTACTACAGCGGTCACGACACTATCACTAAACGTAGAGGAGAGCGGGCGTACAGGCTTACAGATGAGTTGTAGGCATCAGCGTCTGGTTGACCTTGGTATACAAAAACCACTCATTACATCAGACCGCCCGATAGCAGTACAGATAAAGAGTGACCGCCTTGTTGCTGGCATTCCTGTTTGGTACGACATCTTTAGGGGAACATTATCACCACCTGAAATACAGTATGAGCCGGGGCAAAACCAGACATCACTCAAGTGGGCGTTGTTGAACTTTACGGGAGAAGACCGCTTCCTTGACTTTAACCTTGGTCAATGTCAGGAGGCTATCCCGCTTGACTATAACACCATCAATGAGGTGTTCTATAACCTTATGCCTATGGCTGGCTATGACCCAACAGTTTACTTTGAGGCTATGCACACAAGCACGTTCCGCACTAACTGGCATCCTGATATGCCCCGTGGTGAGTACACGCTTGTTCCTAAACGCTCTGATACTCCGGGGTCTATCCTTCAGAACTTCAGAGACACTTACCTTGCCAACTGGATTATGTGTTGGAGACCGTCACCGTCAGTAACACCTGTTGGCGGGTACAAGTTCTTCCTTATAGACCCGTCCTACTACACCTCTCCGCAAACCCCGCCTATCTATCAATCAGACTATGACGCACAGGCATTTGGAGCATTGACCATACAGGAGGCAAGCAAGCAGACTATAAGGGCACTGAAGCGGTATTACGAGAGGATGGAG
>OGWF01000035.1_pt1 | contig 21819 bp, 47 predicted proteins | sample 1575951 | NCBI WGS metagenome assembly OGWF01 (sample SAMN07581523, study PRJEB24739) | freshwater metagenome | place: Singapore | collected 2015-01
AGGATCAAGTACTTACGAGTGTTCTTACGAGTGTCTGATCTGTCCCTAATTTAAATCTTATTTTCCTTTTTTGTGTGCTTTAGAGGCTCCTGCAAAAGTAAACACTCACTCATGACCCCTCCCCCCATGTCTTACAAGATCCTTACAAGGTCAAGATAGTAAGCATACATATGATAAGTATACTTACATAGTTATCCACAGGTTATCCACAGCTGTATGGATGTACAGTAAAGTTATCCACAGGTTATCCACAGGGCTGGCGTGAGTGGCGATGTAGGACCCTATGACGACACCTCTGAAGCCAACCTACAAAGCCATCCTGATACGTTCCACGTGAAACAACCACTAGTCTAAAAAGTAATACCTGTACAGTAATACTGTATATTGTGTAAAGAATTGTAAAGATGCTTGCAAAGGTACTTGACAAGGCGTATATTCGGTCTTGCCGTAGGGCACAAACAAACACACACATAGGAAGCAAACACATGGACAGCATCGCAAACATCATCAGTAGAGACGCAGCTAAGGCAATGGGTAAGCGCCACGCAGACATTGCACTGGACCAGAAGGATGAATTCGGATCTGTTAAAGCCACTATCCAGGCATACCGCGAGAATCTGCAAGACACTATGCAAGAGCTGCGTATCGACTCTTGGCTGGATGTTGCACTAGACGCCTATGATCGCCACATCATCAACGCTACAAACTGAAAAGGAAACTAACATGTCAGACTTCCAAGCTATGATTCTCTGCTTCATTGTCTTTGCCCTTTGGGGTGTCTTGCTCGCACTGGGAGTCTAATATCATGATCCAGTCAACACACAATCCGCGCTTTGCTGGGCTATCTAACGATGAAGTCCAAGAACTCTATATTCAAGCCTACAGAGCACGCTCTGAGGGTGCAAAAACATTGACGGACACACAACTTGACGCTATCGACAGCGAGCTATTCTGGATTGACGATGAGCTTTGCGCCCGCGGTCTTGATCTGCCACGATTCAGCACTGTACGCTAACACTCAAGGAGAAAAATCATGGATCTCAGTAAAGCATTCAACGATGAAGTCAACGCAGTTAAGAGCATGAAAGAGCGTGGAGTGATTCAAGACTATCGAAGAAATGAAAAAGCAGGGATTGTCTGGATCAAAGCAGAGGGAGAATGGATCGAGGTCTGGAACGTTGACGATGTTCTAGATTCTCATACTAACTATGAAGGGGCTTAAAATCATGCAAAAAACCCAGCGCGATACTATGCACTTAGGCTGGATTGTTGAAGTAGGGTTTCACTCAGCCTACGCCACGAAAAACCTGCTCAACTTGATCGAAAAAGCGCGGAGGTATGAAATGAACAGGTGTCTCGATGAAATTGAGCGCTACAGTAGAGCTAACATGGAAAGTGATAACACTATGGCTATTTTAGAAGCCCTTCGTAGATCAATAATTTTCGAGTATTGAGAGGATTAAAAATGACTTTTTGGGACTATTGGTTATTGGTCTACATTCTAGGGCATTTTTGTCTCGCTCTTGGTGCTTTATTGTTGCACTCTTGGAAACCTAAGCGCTAGGGTTATATATTCTAATATGTCACTAATGTGACACTGTAGCGTGCTAGAGTGTGACAGACTCTAGTGCAGTGCAGCGACACAATCACGCGCACCTCGAAGGCACAGCCGAGAATGCTGTCCCTGTGCAGGCAGTCCCTGTATCTTTCTTTGGAGTCTATCCATCATGGCTATCGTTCAAACCTTGTCTAAATCTTCGTTCATTGATGCATTCAAGCAATCATCACGTAAGGATCAATTCTCTTATGAGGCTCTTGAAGCCATCTTCGACTATCTGGAAGAATACAGCGACAGCACGGGCGAGCCTGTAGAGTTTAACATCGTGGCGATCTGCTGCGACTATTGCGAGCAATCATGGCAAGCCATCGCATCAGACTATTCGATTGAGATTGATGAAAACGAAAACGAAGAAGAACAAAAACAACAAGTTTACGATTACCTTAGCAACCAAACAGCAGTCGTTGGCGAAACTGCTGAAGGCTTTGTTTATGCTCAATTCTAAGGGGCTGACAATGTTCAAGATCGTAGAAAAGAATAACTATTTTGCTGTGCATTGTCTCTGCGACAGCCTAGAACGGGCACAGCATTGGATTGACGTTAAGGCTGTGGAATACTGTCTTAGGGGATATTTCACGGATAAGACGCTCACGCCTGAGTCTTTTATGATTGTGGAGGCCTGACCATGTATCAAGTCCAATTTATCTCTAGCGGAATCGTTGCCTTTAGCAGTGCCGATCGTGGCCTATGTCAACACTTCATTGATTGCAACAACTATGGCGAAGACAAGCCAATCATTGACGAAGACACAGGCGAAGTCATAGGATACGAACGCGGCGATAGTCTCAACTTGTTTACATTGAAAAAGGTTAAAAATGTGGCCCTTCAAGTACATCAACGGTGAACAAACACCAGAGAGTAAGGCTTTAGAGCTTGACAAACAAGCGCACAAAGTACCTGAATTTGACCCTTCAACATGTGAGGATGCACTGCTATGATGAAACTATACGAAACTTTAGTATACACTAACCATGCTGAGATTGATGATCTAGTCTTTGACTATGAAGCATTGATCGATGTGTTCGACAATGGAGAGGTGTTTGTCTGGGTCGGGGATGTCTCATTCTTTGGACACCCTATGCCGTCTGCTATGGTCAGTCCGTGGACGGAAGATAAACTTAAAGACCATGCACTGGAAGTTTACAATCAAGACTTGAAAGGTATACAATCAAAATGAAACCATCACATTTCACTACACCACGCACATTGGATGAATGCTACTTCGACCCAAGGGGACAGGCTATGGAACTACCAGAACAAAGGTCTAGAGGCTTGATTGGTTGGCTACTGAGTCTGATACTGCCACGCTAATGGGTCTAGAAGGCCTCTAAAAAGGCCTTAGAGACGATTTCAGCCAGAATTCATATCTGGAAAAGTCCACGGCTTTAGAAGTCGTTGCTGCACGGCTCGAATTTTACGGTTCAAGTCGTCTTCGCGCCATCTTTGAGCACGTATTGATTTTTGGAAGGATTCACCCATCTCTTCAAGTTCATCATCAGACCATCTGACAAGTTTGTCAAAAAGACTATGATACTTCTTTTCGAGGTACTCTAGCCGATCTTCAACGGTGAGTAGTTTACGGTCGCTAAGGTAACCGTTACACTCACGGCAGCATGGGACAGTCGCTAAAGGGATTCCAGACTTGCGAAGAGTCTCAAGGCCAAAAGGCTCGATCCAAGCCAATGGAGGAACATGATCGAGCGTATCGGCGGGGCTATTGCAATAGATGCAGATGTAGCCTTCTTCGATGTAGTGACGGGTGTACAAGGTGTTGTATGTCCTGTATAATCTGTTTCTTTCACTATTTTTCATGGTGGTATTTGGTTACAATGTGTATCTATTTTACCACAAATTGAAACAAATGTCAAATCTTTGAACTAAAGGACTAAAATGCGCTGTACCGCTTGCAATAAAAACTTGAACGACTATGAGACAACCCGTAAACATGCCATCACCGGAGACTATCTGGACATGTGCAACAGGTGTATCTCTGATCTGGACATCCCGACACAGGACAGAAAAGACTTGATCTCGGAGTCTGATCTGGATGTGGATGATCTTGAACTCATCGAAGATGGACCATTGCAGGGGGTCTTGACAAACTCTAAAAAGTGTGGTAATATATCCTTTAAAGGAGACTATGAAGAAATAGAGTAACTTATAAGATACCATGTATAGTAGTAATATTATAAGTATATTACATATACAGTTACTTATAAGTATATAGGGGTGTTGTCTTAAATTTCACTGATGGAGAACTTTATGTCTAGTTTTGATGATTACATGATGGAACTGTCTGATCAAGAACAAGAACAGGTAAAGTTTGAGTGTTGGTATCATTCTGTTATTGACGATGTTGCTCAGTTGATTGTGTCTAATGGTTATGATCTTGTCATGTTGGACATCATGAAGGCTGTTGACAGGATCAAGAACAAAGAGTAAAATAATATGATTGTGTCTTTCATCCTGTTTTGTCTAACTGTTGTTAAAGTGGTGCTAAAATGAAGCAAATCTCATTACCTGCTGTAGTCGGTAACGCTGACGTTACTATTGAGTTTGATGTTTGGTCTGAGGACGGTTCATGGTACATTGACTTTGACACCCTTGATGTCTGGTATCTTGCGCCTACAGACAAACCTGAAGAGCGCAGATGGGTTAACATTGTGGCTTGTTTGTCTGATGAACAACTCAAAGACATTGAGATCCAAGCAGACAAGAAGCATGATATTGTCGTTAGTCAATTGAAAGATTGTGAGTATTGACATGAGCAAGAAAGACGATGCGCTGAAGCTGGCGATGGATTGGTATGACAGCGGAAACGAAAATCCGGATGACTTTGCCAACATGATTAAGCAAGTCATTGCACTGTCCCATGCACCGGAGGTGCGGGAGCAGCCAGCATATCAGGAGCCGGTGGCGTGGATGTGGAAGGATGGAACCGTTACCACCGATCCTGATCGGGCTGACGGGACATGGATACCACTCTACACATCCCCACCAGCAAGCAAGCCGTGGGTGGGGCTTAGTACAGATGAAATCTACGATATGTACAACGAGCCGCGCAGCGATGCCGAAATGGTGGAGTTCGCCCGAGCCATCGAAGCCAAGCTGCGCGAAAAGAATGAGCACATGGAGAAGAACGCATGAGTAACTTCCTACGCCACATAGCATGTGACCATTGTGGCAGTTCTGACGCGAACAGTCTCTATGACGATGGGCATACCCACTGCTTTAAATGTGGACACACTGAATTTGAACAGGACATTGAAGAAAGGTCTGTAATGCGTGACGCTATTGCGCCAGCGGGAGCGCCAGCTAAGAAGCAAGTAGATATTCGGGGACAGATCAAGAGTATCCCTGATCGTGGAATAACCCAACAAACTTGTGAGAAATTTGGAGTTACTCAAGATGGAGAGCATCACTATTACCCTTACGCTGACGGACAAGGAAATATCGTCGCTGCAAAGAGACGGAGAGTTGAAGATAAGACTTTTAGCATTCAAGGGTCTTTCAATTCCGCACTATTGTTCGGACAGCAACTATTCCACTCGGGAGGTAAGTATGTCACCGTCTATGAAGGAGAACTGGATGCGCTTGCAGGGTATCAGCTAACAGGTAGCCAGTGGCCTTCAGTCAGCATTAGGAACGGTGCACAAGCAGCACTGAAGGACTGTAAGGCACAGTACGAATGGCTCAATAGCTTTGAGAACATCGTTATATGCTTTGATGCTGATGAGCCGGGACAAAAGGCAGCTAAAGAGGTTGCTGAACTGTTTGGACAGAAAGCCAAGATTGTCAAGCATAAGAGTGGATACAAAGATGCATGTGAATATCTACAAAGTGGTGCAACAAAGGAATTTGTAAACGAGTGGTGGAAGGCTGAGACGTACGTCCCTGACGGTATTGTCAACGCTGCTGATCTCTGGGAGGAGGTGCTAAAGCCTGAACAGCCAGCGGAGGCGCAGTATCCTTGGAAGGGCTTGAATAAGCTGCTGTATGGCCTGCGGAGGGCAGAACTGATTACGGTCACCGCAGGGTCTGGACTTGGTAAGAGTCAATTCCTACGGGAGATTCTGTATCATCTGCTCAAGACTACGCAGTGGAACATTGGTGGTTTGTTCTTAGAGGAATCTACTCGAAAGACTGCACGGAGTATCATGTCGTTACATGCTAACAAGCTGTTGCATTTGCCTGATACGCCAGTAACAGAACAGGAATTGAAGGAGGCTTTTGATGCTACTCTTGGGACTAATCGTGTTTACCTTTTCGACCATTTTGGCAGTAGTGACGTTGACAATATTGCTAATCGAATCCGATATATGGCAAAAGCTTGTGACTGCAGGGTTATTTTTCTCGATCACATTAGCATTGTGGTCAGCGGCCTTGATAACGGAGACGAACGGAAAGCTATCGACAACATGATGACGAAACTGCGTACACTGGTACAAGAACTTGAAGTTACCTTGATCTGTGTATCGCACCTACGGAGGCCACAAGGAAATGCAGGACACGAAGATGGACAAGCCGTATCACTTAGTCAACTACGAGGATCTGGTGCGATTGCACAACTTAGCGATGCAGTCATTACCTTGGAGCGCAACAGTATGGCAGAAAACGAGCAAGAGCGACACAGGACTAAAGTGGCTGTCGCAAAGAACCGATATAATGGATACACAGGTCCTGCCTGCGATTTGCAATACGTCAAAGAAACAGGTAGAATGATGGAGATGGAGGAAGAGACACTATGATTGAGTATGTTCTTTATTGTTGGATGAACGAATATGGTCACATTGAGCCTGAATACAAAAGCTGGATGGAAGAAGAAGACGAAGGTGGGTGGTTTCCTGTCTATCGTAAGATCTATGTAGGCGATGCAAAAGACTACGGAAAGGACGATAAAGATGAATCACTCTGAAGCTGGTAAAGGCGATGCACCACGTAAGCAGCAGGATCAGAAGGCTTACGAGGAAGGATGGGAGAGGATCTTTCGTAAGAAGCCTAAGCGTAATGTCTATGACGAAATCGTAGAAGGTTTTGAGTCAATGAAGATGCAAGGAAACAAAGATGAATGTAGTGATTGACATTAAAGCTCTACTTTCCCTGGCTGCTGATAAAGGATGGTCAGCTAAAGAATGCCACGATCCTGACTATGTTGCTTTTGATTGCGGTCCTGCCCCAGACACAAATGAGCGTATGCGTTTGACAGCTGAGGGTGCGCTGCTAACTGTCGATGATGGTCGATATTGGCAAGTAGTTTCTTTGAAGGATGCTTATGAAGGACTAAGTAAAATATGAGCGGAGATCACAACATGTATCAAAAGTGGCGTGAAGCAGAGGCTTATGCCGTGCCTATGACTCCCGAAGGTGTTAAAAGTTCACAAGAGAGGTGGAGAGGCTTTAATCAAGGTTATAAACAAGCCATAAAAGACTGTGTTGCTTTGTTGATGCTTCAGCATGAAGCCGCAAAAGAGATGCACAACTACTGGCACGTTGCCTCTAAATTAATTGAAGCAGAATACGGAGTTCAACATGACGATTGAACACCTGATCGTAGGAGCAACCGGAGTAGGCTATCTCATCGTAGGTGTGCTACAATGGAGCAAAGGAGAGACAGCCAACGGAATGATCTGGACAGGCTATGCGTTTGCTCAGGTTGGACTTTGGCTCAATCTACGATAGTAGATGTATAACATTAAGGTTTGATATGCCAGACATTACAATGTGCATGGACATTAGTTGTCCAGAAAGACTCTCTTGCTACAGGTATCAAGCAATACCTAATCCATATCGACAGAGCTATTTTGCTGAAAGCCCTAGGAAGATGGATGGGTGTCCTTATTATTCAAAAGTGAGAGATACAGATGAGGTTAGTTCTCGATATAGAAACGGATCTATCACACAAAAAGATCCATTTGGTAGTAACGAAGGATCTTGATACAGGCGAAGTAAAGACATGGAAAGCAGCAACTGGCCTAAACGACTATCTAAGCAAGGCTACACTCTTGATCGGTCACAACATCATCTCATTCGATGCTCCGATCCTAAATCGTATCTGGAAGACGAAGATACGTTTGAGGAACGTCTTCGACACTCTTATAGTAAGCAGGCTGCTCGATCCAAGCCGAGAGCAAGGACATTCTCTGGAGGCATGGGGACTGACGCTAGGGATTCAGAAAATTAACTATCGGGCTATCTGGTTGTGGTTAAATGACTACACAGGAGAGCAAATATCAAAGGAAGAGAAGGTTCCTAATGGAATTGAATTCGACAAGCCTCATTATCCTCTTATGGAGCATTACTGCGTTAGGGACGTTGAGGTATGCGCTAAACTGTATCTTAAGCTATGCAATGACATTTCTGAGAAACAGTTTAGTCAAGAGTCTGTTGACTTGGAGCACAAAGTAGCCGCGATTATCGCAGAACAGGAACGCAATGGATTCAAACTTGACATGCCCTATGCAATTTCCTTACTTACTGAGATCAAAGGAAAGCTGGCAGGAATCTATGAACAAATGCAACAGAGATGGCCTCCATACGAAGTGCCTAGAGTGTCCGCTAAGACAGGAAAGCAACTCAAGCCTGAAACCATCACGTTTAATCCCGGCTCTCGTAAGCAGATTGGAGAGAAGCTGATAGAATTGGGATGGAAGCCTAAGCAATTTACAGAGACGGGGCAGCCTCAGATTGACGAGTCTGTGCTAGATCAAATCATTAAGGAATGTAAGAAATGACAGATAAAGAACGATGGATATCTTTTCTGGATTCTTTTGAAATTGGTTGGCATCTTTTTCAAGAAGAAGGAGATAAAAAGACACTTCAACTAAGAACAGACGATTCCAAAACCATCGGCTATCGAGATTTTATTTTTGAAATTTACTTTGATAAAGATGGAAAATTCATTGAAACAGGAATCTGGGAAGACTGAAGAACTCAAAGAAGTAGCAACTTTAATCCGCGACTATCTGATGCTACAGAAAAGGATTGCACAGATTGAAAGCTGGATTGAGGCTGTAAAGGATGACGGCAGGGTACACGGTAAGGTAATCACGAACGGCGCTGTGACGGGCCGTATGACACACAGTAGCCCTAACATGGCACAGATTCCTAATGCAGGTTCTGTCTATGGACATGAGTGTCGTGAGTGTTGGTCTGTTGAAGAAGGTAATGTCTTGGTAGGCTGTGATGCTTCAGGTCTGGAACTTCGTATGCTTGCTCACTATATGAAAGATGATGATTATGTCAGAACAGTTACAGAAGGAAGCTCTAAAGAGGGAACTGATGTTCACACAGTCAATCAACGTTCTGCAGGATTACCTACGAGGGATGCAGCCAAGACCTTTATCTACGCTTTCCTCTACGGAGCAGGTGATTCTAAAATTGGCTCCATCGTTGGAGGAACTGCTAAAGATGGCGAAAGACTTAAACGAAAATTTCTATCGCAAACACCGTCCCTTGCAAGACTTCTCGAACGAGTCAAACGAACAGCGAATTCAGGGAGCGTACCGGGACTTGACGGTAGACGTATCTGGGTTAGGTCTGAGCACGCTGCACTCAACTCTCTCCTCCAAGGAGCGGGCGCGGTGGTAATGAAGAAGGCATTGTGTATCTTCTACGACAAGATCAAGGCTAATAAGTGGCCTGTGAAGCTAGTCGCAAATGTACACGATGAATTCCAGTTCGAGTGTCCTCCCGAGATTGCTGAAGAGGCAGGCAAAGCTGCTAGAATGTCAATCATCGATGCCGGGGAATACTTCAAGCTACGATGTCCTCTTGATGGGGAATACAAGATAGGTAAGTCATGGAAAGAAACCCATTGACAAACCTAGAAAGTGTGCTACAATATTAGGTATAGCTTAACGAGACTGTGGCGTAATCGGTAGCCGCAGCAGACTTAAAATCTGCCGCCTTGTGCGTGAGGGTTCGAGTCCCTCCAGTCTCACCAAGTTTTGCTCGAAAGAGCTTTTTAAAGAGGAAAATGAAATGGATATGAAACCTGTAAAGATCGGTGGTGAACTCTTCTGGGCTAACTGGATGAACCAGTACAATACGAAGTTCAACGAGGATAACAAGAAGTATGAGTGCACCATCGGCAATCTTTCAGATAAGGCTGCAGAGGCTCTTAAAGAGCTTGGAATCCAGATCAAAGAGAAAGACACTATGGGCAAGTACATTGTAGGTAAGAGCCTGTACGTGTTCGAGCCTGTGGATCAGGACGGTAAGCCTGTTGACATTGCCAAGATTGGTAACGGCACTAAGGTTACTGCTCTGGTGTCTAGTTATCGTCACAAGATGTCTGCTAAGTATGGTGCTGCTCCGTCAATCAAGAAGCTGATCGTGACTGAGTTGAAGGTGTATCAGCCAGACACTGAAGATAGTCCTTTTGAAGAGGAACTGGATGACGTCCTGTAAATAAACTTGACTTTTATGCTCCAATGTGATATAATATATGGATGTTTATATTTTATTGGAGCTATAAATGGAAGCAAAACGTGTAATAGATCAGCGTGATGAAAAAGGACGTATAAAGTCTTACAAATATCTAGTGGACGGAAAAGAAGTCCCTGAAGGTAAGAAATATTGTCCTGTTTGTAAGACAATCCTTCCCGTAGAAAAGTTTACTAAAGAAGGAAGAGCTTGCGCGGAATGTGCTCGAAAAAAAGCTAGAGATTATTATGATAAAGTAAAACATGATGCTCAATGGATTCGTAATAGAAATGAAAAAGCCAAAAAAGATGGCTTGAAAAAGAAATTACGGGCTATTGAGCATATGGGAGGTGTTTGTCAAGATTGTAAAAAATCTTATCCTCCTCCTGTGTTTGATTTTCATCATCTTGATCCTTCTGAAAAAGAATTAAACCTTGGAGACATTATGCGTCGAAAAGATTTTTCAACAATCGAGAAAGAACTATCAAAGTGTGTTCTTCTTTGTGCTAATTGTCACCGAATTCGTCACTTTGAAGGAGGTTTAGATGAAGTCAGAAATTCCTAAGGATCTGTTGATCGACGCTGACTTCCTTTAGTCTAATATACGCTATTGGTTTTGCTAGTGAGGAGGATTCTGAGAAGTTTGCAAAGAGCAGGTTAGTAGAGACACTTGAAGATCTTGTCTACTTACACCTGAAGGCAGACTCTTATGAAGCCTTCTTAACTGGTAAAAACAATTACCGTTATGAGATAGCAAAGACAGTACCTTATAAAGGCAACCGTAAAGACATGCAAAAGCCTAAGCACTATGAGGCATTGCGTGAATGTATGGTTACTCGCTTAGGTGCTGTCATTGTAGACGGTCAAGAGGCTGATGATGAGGTAGCGATTAGGATGACTAAGGAGCCAAATAAGTATCTTCTTGTAGGCGTAGATAAAGACCTAAGACAGATACCGGGATGGCATCACAATCCTAAGAAAGCTGAGACGGAGTATATTGATGAGTTTGAAGCGTATAGGAACTTCTGTCTACAGCTCCTCACTGGGGACAGGGTTGACAACATTCCGGGCCTTGAAGGTATTGGCCCTGTCAAAGCAGCTAAGGCGCTTAAGTATGCTAAGACCGAGGAGGATCTCATCGGGGCTGTCTGGAAAGCATATCAGGAGAAGGAACATGGAATTGAATATCTTATTGAACAAGGGCAGTTACTGTGGCTCAGGAGGTACGAGGGTGAACTATGGCGACCACCATCAAGCGTAAAAGCCTGACACAGAAACAGGTAGCTAAGAAGTATGGCTTCCGCAGTGGTTTGGAAGAACGTATTGCGGAGCAGTTGGACAAGGCAGGTGTAGAGTACACTTATGAGCAGGTGAAGCTGAAGTACATTAAACCAGCATCGCAGCATGTATATACGCCTGACTTTGTGCTTTCTAACGGGATCATTGTAGAGACTAAAGGCAGGTTCTTGATGGCTGATCGTCAGAAACATATCCTTGTTAAGAAGCACAATCCAACACTCGACATTAGGTTTGTCTTTAGCAACTCTAATGCACGGATTAGCAAGACAAGTCGTACAACTTATGCAGACTGGTGTCGTAAGAACGGCTTCCTTTATGCAGATAAAACTATTCCAGAGGAGTGGATAAATGAGTAAAAACACAGTCGGGCCAGCGTTTCCACTGCATTCTGAGATCCGACCAGCGATTGATACAGAGTGGTGCGGCATGACCCTGCGCGACTATTTTGCCGCCAAATGTATGCAAGGCTTAAGTGCTCTTCCGTCTGATTTTAACAACAACAGAGATATACTTGAAATGGTCGCAAAAATTGCATATGCTCAAGCAGACGCCATGCTGAGTGCTAGAAGCACAAAGAAAGCGGGGGAGGCATGAATAGTATTTTTAAAATGCTTGAACGTGATTCTGTGCGCGAAGCATGGAATGATGTCATGGATGCTCTGGTAGTTGAGCAGCTTAAAGAAAGCTATCTATTGTGTCTGGATTGGGAAGACATTGAGAATGCTTCTGCTATCCTGACTGTGCTTCGGTACTTCATGGTTTATAGTGATTTTAAATCTTTTGTAGATGAGGTTAAAGATGCAGGTTACGTTGTTACACGAGAATTCTGATGGAAGCGCTTGCTACAGTTTTGATTTGACAGAGCAGGAACGTGAACAATTGCTCTGTTATGGAATCCTTGAGGCTCTGAAGGCAGGACTTCGTGAAGGTGAGAAACTAACCTGTAATGGAAAGGACTTGGATGAAAGTTAATCTGGTGTGGGCTACTCCTGATTTGGAGGAGAAAGTAGCTTACTGTGCTCGTGTGAGTAATCCTGAGAATCAGAACAATCATGAGACTGCTCCGAAGCTGCTGAAGTATCTGATGAAGCATAAGCACTGGAGTCCTTTTGAGATGGCTAATGTATGCATGGAGATTGAGACTACTCGTGATATTGCACGACAGATCCTACGTCACCGTAGTTTTAGCTTTCAGGAGTTCTCTCAGCGTTATGCTTCTGTCAATTCATTCGCTGTTCGAGAATGCCGAATGCAGGACACTAAGAATCGTCAGAACAGTTTGACTACTGATGATGCTCAGTTGCAGAATTGGTGGGAGCTAGCTCAGAAGCGTGTTAAAGACGATGCTGAATTGATGTATCATGCGGCACTGGCTAAAGGAATTGCTAAAGAGCAAGCTAGAGCATTGCTTCCTGAAGGTATGGCTGTGAGTCGTATGTATATGAACGGTACGTTGCGTAGCTGGCTACACTACATTGAAGTACGTACCGATCCGAGTACACAGAAAGAACATCGTGATGTTGCTGAGGCTTGTAAGAATGTATTGGCTACAGTGTGTCCTTCTATAATGAGCGCGTTTAGCGCGTAGGAGATGTATAATGAACATGTATGAAGAAATTGAAGACATCCTTGACAACTTTGACTTTGAAAAGGTCAAGAAAGTTATGGATGCTTTGGATTGGAACTACTGGGATAGTGTTGATTCTCATATCACTATTGCAGAACTTCGTAAAATGGCAAGACGTCTATTGAAAGAAGCTTATATGGCTCCTGCTTCAGATCATTGGTTTTCTGCTTGTGGTGGTTTTGAGGTAGAGCGACGGATGTATCCCGGAGACACTAAAAACTATTTTTATTTGAAATTTGTTGTAGCGGAGTGGGACAATGCTGATTGAAGAGTATCAACAACAGGCTTGGAAGACAGCCTTGGAAACTGCTAAGAACCCTGCTTACATGGTAGCGAATCTGACCTCAGAGGCTGGTGAAGTTGCTGGGAAGTATGCTAAGTGGATTCGTGATGGTGTTTTAGATGAGGACGGCCTGCAGAAGGAAATGGGTGATGTCTTCTGGCAGCTTGCTGGTCTGTCTACCGTGATGGGTTGGAGCTTGTCAGATATAGCTTGCAAAAACCTTAAAAAACTGGCTGATCGTCAGTCAAGACTTACACTTGGAGGATCTGGTGATGATCGATAATATGATTAAATATTCTTTTAAATATGAACACGCTGACGGTCAATCGGTTATTGTGGAGCATCTCACATATGATGTAACTTACCGTGAAGTTATTGAAAACTTTTTTAAATTTCTTTCAACCGCTTATGGTTATGAAATCACTGTAAAGGATGTCATTGATGCGGATATTGGTAATCCCGGACTGTCAGATTAAAGAGGGTGTTCCTCTTGAGCACCTTACTTGGGCAGGACAAGCTATCTGTGACTATCGTCCTGATGTTGTGGTAAACTTGGGTGACTTCGCTGATATGCCTAGCCTCAGTAGCCATGACATCAAAGGCTCTAAGTACTTTGAAGGATTGCGATACAAGACAGACATTCAGGTGGCTAAGGATGCCATGAAGCTGCTCTTGAAGCCTTTGCGTGATCTTCAGAGTAGGCAGAAGAAGAACAAGGAGAAGGTTTACAAGCCTCGTATGGTACTGACTCTAGGTAATCATGAGAATCGTATCGACAGGGCTGTAAACAACAATCCTACCTTGGAAGGGCTTATCTCTACAAAGGATCTTGAGTATGAGAAAGATTGGGAGGTGTTTCCTTTCTTGCATCCTGTCTTCATTGGTGGTGTTGGTTTTAATCACTACTGGCCTGTTGGGGCTATGGGTAGACCAGCAGGTAGTGCTTCTGCTATTATTAATAAGCTTCACATGTCTTGTGTTGCTGGACATCAACAAGGCAAACAGATTGCGTATGGGAAACGTGCTGATGGTAAGCCTATATGTGCTATCATTGCTGGTAGTTACTACCTACATGATGAATCTTATATGGACCAGTTGTCTAATCGACACTGGCGTGGATTGTTGGTGATGAATGAAGTTAATGATGGGCACTTTGATGAGATGTTCCTGAGTATCGAATATTTGCAAAGGAAGTATGACAATGACCGAGCACAAGTGTAACAGTTGCTTCTATATGCAGCATGAGCGTGATAAGCATCCTTGTAATGTCTGTGATAACTACAATAAATATGTAAACCGTAATGTGTACATCAATAGTAATGTCCCCGCAGAGCGTAAGTTCGAGGAAATCCTCTCACCTGACTTCAAGCCTCTTACACAAGCTGTAAAGACATGGGACTTTGATGATGCTTTTGATGAACGGGAGCCTCCAGTGACAGATAATATCAACTCACCTAAGCACTATATGCTTTTTGCAAAAGAAGGTATTGAGGTTCGGCATGTATTGGAAAAACTAGCTGAAAAGATTAACGAAGCTTCTAACATTCCAGATTCTCCATTATTTGTCTCTGACTATGTGCAGATGATGCAATATTTTATGCGCTTCATGGAAAAGAACGGTAAAGAAGATCTTGAAAAAGGGCAATGGTTCTTAAATAAGATTCTCTCTTCTTATGAACGATATCACACTTGATGAACTAAAAGAGAGACTTTCAATGCTCGATGAGATCACGCTGCTGGAACTATTGAACATCCATAGTGATGAACTTGTCGAGCGTTTTGAAGATGTTATTGAAGATAAACAAGATAAGCTAGAAAAGGAATTAAATGACTACTTCTAATGTTATGAGTCCGTATCAAACGTATATTGCCAAGAGCCGCTATTCTCGTTACTTGGACGATAAAGGCCGTCGTGAACACTGGCCTGAGACTGTTGAACGGTATATGAACTTCATGCAGAAGCATTTGAGTGAGAAGTACAACTACCGTATCTCTGATGAACTGCATGATGAACTGTTTAACGCCATTAATAACCTTGAAGTCATGCCTTCTATGCGGGCTATCATGACTGCAGGCGAGGCTCTGGAGCGTCAGAACATTGCAGGTTTTAACTGCTCATATCTGCCTATCGATGATGTCAAGGCATTTGATGAAGCTATGTATATCCTGCTCTGCGGTACAGGGGTAGGCTTTAGTGTGGAGCAAAAGTATGTCAACAAGCTTCCTGAGATCCCATGTAAGCTCTATGATTCTGAGTCTGTGGTTGTCGTTAAGGATTCCAAAGAAGGATGGGCAAAGGCTCTCCGACAGGTTATCTCCTTGTTGTATGCAGGTGAAGCGCCTAAGTGGGACGTATCTTCGGTTCGCCCTGCAGGAACTCGCCTCAAGACCTTTGGTGGTCGCGCCAGCGGTCCCGAGCCGCTTGTGGAACTCTTTAAGTACGTTGTCTCCAAATTCAAAGGTGCTGCTGGACGAAAACTTACAAGCTTGGAAGCCCACGATATTCTTTGTAAAATTGGGGAAGTCGTCGTGGTGGGAGGTGTACGCCGATCAGCAATGATTAGTCTGTCTGACCTTGGTGATGATCGAATGGCTCATGCTAAGGCAGGCAATTGGTGGGACGGTAACGGTCAACGTGCTCTGGCTAACAACAGTGCAGTGTATGATGTTAAGCCCGATGTGGGACAGTTTATGCGGGAATGGAGCAGCATTTATGAAAGTCACTCGGGAGAACGAGGAATCTTTAACCGTTACGCCTCGGAGCTTCAGGCAGCTAAGAACGGACGTCGAGAACTCAATAAAGAGTGGGGCACTAACCCTTGCTCTGAAATTATTCTCCGTCCTTATCAGTTCTGTAACCTTAGTAGCGTTATTGTTCGTAGTTCCGATACTCTGGATCGACTTCGCAATAAGGTACGTTTGGCTACGATTCTGGGTACGTTCCAATCGACACTGACTCACTTCCCGTATCTGCGGAAGGTGTGGCAGACAAACACTGAAGAGGAACGTCTGCTTGGTGTTTCTATGACAGGAATCTTGGACAATGCTTTGCTTAACGATCCTGATGATGTTGGTCTTGCTGGTCGATTGGAGGAGCTACGTAGTGTTGCTGTAGAGGTGAATGCTAATGTTGCTAAGGCTCTTGGTATCAATCAGAGTGTTGCTATTACCTGTGTGAAGCCTGAAGGTACTGTCAGTCAGTTGACTGGTACAGCCTCTGGTATCCACCCTCAACATGCTAGTTACTACATTCGTCGTGTACGGAGCGATAACAAAGATCCTCTGACAGACTTCTTGAAGGCACAGGGATTCCCTTCTGAGCCTTGCTTTATGAAGCCTGACAGTACGACTGTGTTTAGCTTTCCGATGAAGGTTGCTGAAGGTGCTGTTCTGCGTGACGACATTGATGCTATCAAGCATCTGCGTCTGTGGTTGGCATTCCAGCGTCATTGGTGTGAGCATAAACCATCCGTTACGATCTCTGTTAAAGAGCACGAATGGCCTGAGGTTGGTGCATGGGTGTGGAAACACTTCGATGAGATTACAGGTGTGTCTTTCTTGCCGCACGATGGTGGCACGTATCGACAAGCACCTTATGAGACTATTGATGAGTCTGTGTATAATGACTTGGCTTCCAAGATGCCTACAGGTATTGATTGGGACAAGTTTATTGAGATTACAGACAACGTGGAAGGAGCACAAATGCTGAACTGTACTGCCGCTGGTGGTTGTGAGATCTAACCGCAACAAAGTGAGGACAAAGAAAAATTATGAAAGTAGTCTACACGAAGGATAACTGTCCTGCCTGTGTGACTTTGAAGGCTTCCCTCGTTAAGTCGGGGGAGGCTTTTAAAGAAGTCAAGATCGGACGAGATATTACACGAGAAGAGTTTATGAGTAAGTTTCCTACAGTACGGACTGTGCCGTATGTCGTAGATGATGATAAGGGTGAGTAATGAAAACTTATTTGCATATACATTTTTCAGCAAATTCTGTAAAAGAAGCCGTAGATGTTTTAACTGAAATAACACAAAGAGTAGCCAAAGAACTAGATAAAGATTGGGAGTCTTGTGATTTTATCTATTCTTACGACAAAAGATATGTCGATACTTCTGATTATGATGAAAGTGAATAATGACTACGATTCCTGCCAAGAAAGAGACTGCTAAAGAAAAGCAGAGTAACAGTTTGAAGTTGAAGCTGGATGACATGGCAGTTATCAAGCCTAAGACAGAGAAACAGAAGGAGTTCTTTGAAGCCTATCAACGTGGTGACTACTTCATGGCCTTGCACGGAGTAGCTGGTACAGGTAAGACATACATTGCCTTGTATAAGGCTCTTGAAGAGGCTATGGATCGTAACAATCCCTTTAACAAGGTGACTGTGATTCGTAGCAGTGTTCAGAGTCGTGATATGGGCTTCTTACCGGGCGATGTTGACGAGAAGATGGATGTCTATATTCAGCCGTATCGTCAGATCTGCTCTGATCTGTTCAAGCGTAAGGATGCATGGGATAGACTACAAGAGCAAGGACACATTGAGTTTGTGTCTACCAGCTTTATTCGTGGTACTACGTTTATGCACAGTATCTTGATCGTTGATGAGATGCAGAATATGAACTTTGAAGAACTTGATACAATCATTACTCGTGTGGGTGATAAGTCCAAGATTATCTTCTGCGGTGACTACCGACAGACTGACCTACGTAAGAAAGATGACAAATCAGGTATCTTGAAATTCCTTGACATTGCAGGCAACATGAAAGAGTTCTCACGCTTTGAATTCGGTATTGAAGACATCGTACGAAGCTCTCTTGTCAAGAACTACATTATAGCAAAGACTCACTATGAGGATGGACACCAACATGGATAAAGAACAGTTTTGGTTAGTTGAGTGTTATAAAGGCAATATCCTTGAAAGAGAAAGAACTTTAGTAAAAGACATAGATATTGCAACAATAGTTAACCATTTTACATGGCTTTACACATCGTATGATCCTGAAAAAGATTATATTTTAATTAAGCCTTCTGATATAACGTACTACGAGAACGTACAAACAGAGGCTAATTATGAATAAAACTAACGAAGTATTTGTATTGGTTGATGCCGTTGACTACGGAGGAGAAAGTGTTTTAGGTGTTTACTCTACAATGGAACATGCTAAAAAAGCAGCCGATACTTGGATAAAAGAAGATAAAGGATTCTATGATAGAATCTATATCTACACACTCTCTGTTGACGCTGTTCCTGAACAACATTGTTTTAATCAAGCAGAAAAGGTTAAATAAGCATGGGTAAAGCTAATGATGAAGAAATTATTTTCCTTCCAGACATGGCTAGGCAGCAGAATGGGCTTATACGTACTATCACTACTCAAATCAATACTCATCTTGTGTTTATTGACGATGACATTGTTCAGCCTTCAGTCTATCGGGATGTTATACAATGTCTGGCAACTTGTGGGGAAAATGATAACGTAAACCTGCTGGTAAACTCCTCAGGAGGTAGGACAGACAGTATCTGGGAGATCATTGAAGCTATGCGAGGATGTCGTGGGGAGGTATGTGTTACCGTTATCGGTGCAGCCTACTCTGCAGCTTCTATGCTGGCCTGTATGGCTCCTGAATGCATCATTGCTAACTCTGCAGAGTTCATGTTACACACTGCACACTATGGTAGTGTAGGTACTGTGCCTAACGTGAAGTCTCAAACGGACTTTGCTACACGACAGTTGAACAAACTACTAGATATTTGCTATACCGGATTCCTTACACCTAAGGAGATGGAAGAGCTTAAGAATGGTAGGGAGTTCTGGTTCGATGCTCAGGAAGCTCGTGAGAGGATTGCTAAGCGTCAGGTGTTCTTGCTTAAAGAAGCTAAAAAGCATCTTAAGCGCCCTAAGAAAGCAGATATGATCCAATAAACAAAAAAGCCCCAACAGAGGTAATACTCTGAAGGGGCTTAGTTATTTGTACTCTCTAATTGTGCTCTACAAGCTTTCAAGGCTTGTCTGAGGATCTCTGCTCTGGCAGCTTCCCCGATAAGAAACTCTGCATCCTGCCTATAAAGTCTGTCTCCAGTGCTTCCTGCTCCTGTGCAGACAGAGGGAGCACTAGAGGCTTCTGAGGTGGGATTGGAAGGTCTTTCTGGACGCTGGCGCAGGCTGTCAACGATAGAAGCATGACGCTTGTTAAGATCTTTAATAGCATTCTCTTTGTCCTTCTGTAAAGACAATAATTTATCTGTATTGTCCTTCTCTACTTGTAACAGCAATGCCTTTTGAGCATTCTGGTACTCTAAAAGCTTAACAGCTTCTTTGTTGGAGCCGTACTTGTATCCATAGTATGCACTGACTATACATAAAGTTACACAAAGTGCTACCTTCAGTATAGTTTTATGTGAGGTGAGTATTGTCAGCATTACCAATACAGAGATTATATTCTCTCTGTCTCCTTAGTGTCAGCCCTTTTAAGGCTTGTCCTTTAAACTTATCCCACCTGAGGATCTCCTTACAAGCTCCCTCATAGTCGTAGGCATTCAGCTTCTTGACAAGAGTAGAATTGCAAAAAGCAGTAGGCCCGATATTGTAGGTGAGAGAGACATAAGCATCAAACTCATATTGGTGCATTGGAACCGGAGCACATCGTTTAACGGATTGAGTAAATTTATCTGCGTCATTGAGTAGTCTTACAAGTGCCCTTTCCGGGCTTATAGTGTCTCCCTGGTTGACTCCCGAGGTAGTCCCAAATCCGATAGTAGGAACATCGCCTTTGACTGGCGTGTAAGCGCGACCTACAAAGCCTTCTTCCACTGCGATTCCTACCAGTACAGCGGCTGTGAGCACTAACGAAGATGGGACTAACCTATTCATATTACTTACCTGCTATATCTTTATAGATAGTGTATAGTTTATGAGCAATCATTAGCATGGTATAGATCAGAGTAGCCCATAAGAGCAACTCTGATACTTGGTAACCAGCTACTGTGGCAATCGAGACAGTGACCGGAGCAGCAGCCTTAGCTGCCATTCCAGACATTGTATCTGTAGTTGACTGTGATAAAGACATCTTATCATTCCTCCGGCGCTTCTGCCCTAATTGCTTGATTATATGCTTCCAAAACATTAGCACCTGTGATACTACCTTCTCGGGCGGCTTGTTTTGTAAGCCTTTCTCCGATCTTTCTAGCAATCTCAGGGCGATTACGCATAAGTGTTTGCATTGCTTTTAAGCCTGTCTCTGAATACAGCACAGGAGCAGCAACAGCTAACGGAGCAGCCGCTGCAGCATTAGACAACAGACCAGCGCCGCCTAAGAGATTATAAGCTAGTCTACCTTCTAAGTTATAAGAAGGAGTTCCTTCCATTGTCTCAACAGCAGCCTCAGATACTTCCTGCCCACGTGCCCTACCAGCAGCAAATTGACGCTTACGTTTAGTAACATCGCCTTCTTTCACCGCAGCCTGATAGTTTTTAGGAGTAAATACACCGTTCTGAGCACCTGTCTTGGAAGCAGCGTTCTCCATGATAGCTAAATCACGATAAGCACTATTAATCCTACGAAGCTGAGGGGCTTCTTTAGGATTCTGTTTTTGCATCCCTTCACGAAGAGACTTTAACGAATCCTGAAGAGCTTTAGCAACGTCTTGATCTCCAACAGATCCACGATTCAGTTGAGCAATTCGTGCTGTTAAATCGGACTCAATTTGTTTATAAACTTCGCCATCAATAGGCTGATCCTTTGGAAGTTTACTAAACACGCGAGCATCTAACTCATCCTTAACTCTCAATCGGTCTAAAGACGAAGGAGGAAGCTTAGTTGCCTTCAGCATTCCTGAGTATGTCTGGAAATCTAGCTTATATTTGATACGTGATAAGACATCATCATAAGCGGAGTTAACAGTATCTTGTACATAAGCCACTGCGTCCCGACCAACAACATCTTCAGGCAAAGACTGACCAATCTTGTTCAAAGTCTTATTGATAACACCTTTGTTAAACGAGAACAAAGCACGTTCTTTAGCGTTAGCAATATTTTGACCAATCAAAGGAAGATTAGCAGCAAAGGACTCAATATCTTTTGCTTGTCCGCCTAACATCTGTCCCGGAGTAAGTTGTACACCTAACTCCCGCATAGTTTGTTCTGCTTTAGTTGTAAGAGGATTAAGAGCTTGCCCTGCAACTTTAACAGCAGCAGTACCTACTACACCGCCTACACCACCACCAGCAACCTGTTTAGCTTTCTCTTGTGTGAATGTACTGTCTGCAGGCACTTCTACAGGCTGTAATCCACCTGAAATCATACCTGATGTAACAGCCCTCGTTAAAGGAGCAGCACCGGGACCGCCTACTAAACTTGCAGGGTTAATAATATTGCCAGCTAACCGGCCAACATCAAAACCTTCTTCACCAGCTTCTTTACGTTGTTGTCTATAAGCCTCTTGTTCTTTGCGAACCATCTCATCAACACGTTGAGCCTCAGACCCAAAGAATTGACTAAGGACGTTAGGAGCAAGACCACCAGCAGAAGTAAGGAATTCTAATCCACGAGGAAGTAATTGCGCTCCTCC
>OGWF01000036.1_pt1 | contig 21576 bp, 11 predicted proteins | sample 1575951 | NCBI WGS metagenome assembly OGWF01 (sample SAMN07581523, study PRJEB24739) | freshwater metagenome | place: Singapore | collected 2015-01
GTTTCCCAGTCACGATATTCAGGGTTGGCATTAGATGCAATCGTTAAAACATCACCAGTGCCAAAGTAATTGCTCCAGTTCTCACCATATGGGCTGAATGTACCTTGTGTGGTGTTACCGTTTCTTGTAAAACTAAAATTGCTTGTACTATTGTCTAAGAACGTATTGTTTGCTATTGGTTGATTTGTCTGGAATGTTAGTAAACTTGTACCCGAAACCGCAGTTAGTGGGGCCGTAGGAGGAGTAAATGCAGCAGTATAAACTGCTGTTCCCTTAACTACTCGCATATCAGCAATATATCCAGGCCCGTAATCGTATGAACCGTTACCTCGTGCATCTCCTGCAGTAGCCGCACACCAGCTACCTGAGGATCCAAGGTCTCCTGTATAACTTGCGGAGCCAGCAGCTTGACCGTTTACATATAATTTTACAACACCGCTTTGACGCACTGCGGCAATATGCACCCATGCATTCAAAGGAAAAGAAACAGTAGATGTTAATACTGTCGTAGTACCGACACTGAGATTAAAGGCAGTACCGGAGTTAGCTAGACCCAAATTGACCCTCGATTCATTCTGTCTACTTGTATCAAAAAAGATATATGAAGTTGTCGATTGATTGTACAACCAACATTCAATACTAAAATCTCCGGTTCCAAAACCAAACGCAGATTGGTCATTAGGTGCTGCTACATAATCCCCTTCACCATCAAAGTATGTACTACCATAAGTACTGTAACTACTGCTTGGTGTGTAGGGGGCTAATGAACTTACCTTTGTATCCCCGTTATTAGTGATTGTGAAATTATTCGTACTGCTATCAATAAATCTGTTTGATTGGCAAGTTAGTAGACTTGTGCCGGTTATAGCTGTTAGAGGAGTAACTGATGGCGTGAAGTTTGAAGTGTATACTGCTTGCCCTTTAATTACTCGCATGTTACTAATGTTACCAGTAAATGTGTACTGAGAGGAGCCCCTAGAATCACCGGGAGTCGCTATAACGCATTCAGCGGGAGAGACATAGTTATTAGTGTCCGCATAGGATGAACCTGATTGCGTCCCGTTAATATAAATTTTAGTAGTTCCTGATGATCTAACAACCGCAACATGTTGCCATGTGTTGTTAACTATAGAAGAAGCTGCACTAGTTAATAATATAGCTGATCCGGAGCAATAGGTTATGGTATTGGTTCTAACACCGATGTTGATTTTTGTGTCGGCAGTAGAGGTTCGATTGTCATAAATTTGTTGTAGGGCTGCGCCGGCGTTTGTTGGATAAATCCAACACTCTATCGTGAAGTCGCCAGTACCAAACCCAAATGCTGCATTGGATGCTACGACTAAATAATCCCCGTTGCCATCAAAGTAATTACTATAGTATCCAGGTGTGTATGGATTAAAATTATTTGGTTTTGTTTCGCCAATGACGGTTAATTCAAAATTATTTGTGCTTGCATCATCATCGAATGGCAACGTTGTAGGCGTTGCACTAAGCAGCGTAGTAACATAATCCCAATAAAAATCACTTAAATTAACTACCCAAGTGATAGTATTTGTTACGCTACGACCTGTAGTGGCTGCAGTTGCTGTCAAAAGTGTAGTTACATTTCCTTCAACGGTTGGCGTTCCGCTAATAGTGTTACCGCTTAGTGCTAATCCTGTAGGCAGTGTGCTGGCTGTAAAACTAGAAATATTATATCCAGCAGCACTAGTTGCTGTCAATACATTACTATATAAACTACCATCTAACATAATAGTAGCACCATTTGTAGGATTTGTCCAAGTGACTACATCAGTATTAATGGTTAAACTAAAACTGCGAGTTGAACTTTGTAACTGAGGATCTGTGGCTTCAACTGTAAATGAGTACGTAGTGCTTCCACTATCCGCGGGCGCTGTGCCACTGATTACTCCGTTAGCATATAAGGTAGCTCCAGTAGGTAAGCTTCCAGATGCTAATGAATATGTTATAGGTGTGTCACCTGAAGCAACTACTGTGTTAGATATAGAAGTAGTTTCATAATAACTTCCCAGACTTCCTGCACTTGTTGTCCAACTTGGTAAATTACTGTAAATTAGTCCAGGAATAAAAATAGCTGTTCCTAAATCAGCATTCACTACATAAACTGTGTACGTACCTGCGCTTAATGCCGGGCTAGTAAAACTAAGTTGGTTAGAACTAACAAAAGAGACAACGGCTATCGCATTGCCGTTTAATGTGATTGTTGCACCTCTCTGAAATCCTGTTCCATTTAATAGTATAGTTTGACCGCCGGCGGGGTCTAAGGCGGTATCATCACTACCTGATATAGTGTAGCCAGTTATAGTAGGTGGAATGGGTTTTTGTGCGTTTACAAGACTGTCCCTACTAATCGTATCATTAGATATTGACGTTACACTCATGTCAATTCAGATCCAAATAAATTGAAACTTACAGTCGCAGAATTGGCTCTCACAGAAACAATATCTCCAGCTGCTAATGTTATTCCGATAGTTAACGTTATACTATCATTAGCATTTATCGTAGAGTCATAAGATATATATTGTTGTGCAGCCAATGATGCACCATTTTGCCTTAATGCAATCCTGAAGGTTGCACCAGTCGCTGCTTGGTTACAAACAACTAAGGTGCTACACACAGCAGATGTACTCGCCGGTACTGTATACAAAGCAGTATCTGTATTTGCTGAGGGGTTAGATTGCCCTAAAATCTTGTATGTTATTGCCATAATAAATCCTTACGAACCCATTAACAAGAATGGGCTTAATAAATCTTGTGCTGTTATGCCACCGCCGCCGGTTCCCATCTCTCGAACTTGTATCGCTATGTTTGCAGCAGGAGCTGTTGTAAACTGTAAGTTTGCACCAGAAACAGTGTAATCTGAGGTTGGTGTCTGAACGATACCATTTTCCATTACAAGAATATTATCAGCAGTTACACCTGATGTTACTGTGTATATAGTAGTGTTTCCATCGCCGGTATAAGTTCTAGTTACAAAATTTCCGCCGGAGCTTCCTCCGCTACCTGAACCTGAACCTAAAGTAAATGTAGTTACTTCAACTATAGCACCATTAACCGGTGCACTGTCTAAAGTAATATTAGCACCTGATAAGCTGTATGCTTCTTTCAGTTGACTAACACCATCGATATTCAATAAGGTATAGTTTATTGAGACCGGAGTCGTACTTAAAGTGAATACCGTTTGCGAACCGTTAGCAGTAAACGTATCAACTGTTATATTAGAGTTAGACGTAGGTAATGTTGTCCAACTTAAGTTTCCTGAACCGTTTGTAGTTAGATACTGTCCGTTAGAGCCACCATTTATTATTACATTAGCTATGTCAGCATTCAATGCGTTGGCCGTTCCGCCTCCTCCGCCTGACTGCGCTACCCAACTTAAATTACCAGCACCGTCTGTTTGTAATACATAATTAGCTGTTCCGCCAGATATGTGTAGGTTACTGACGTTACCTAATGTGACGTTAGCTGTATTTGATAGATTTACAACACCTGAACTATTGCTTACTGTTAGTCCTACTAAGTTACCTACACTAGTAATGTTTGCTTGTGCTGATACTGTAACGTTTCCAGCAAAGTTGGCAAAATTTGAATTAGCAGCATTAGAAATACTAATATTAGATAGTAAACCACCGTCACCCTGAAAGAAGTTAGCAACTACTAAATTGCCTAAGTTTGCATTACCAGAAGATATATTACCAGTTACACTGAGACTTAATAAAGTACCAACTGATGTGATATTAGGTTGTGCTGCTGTATAAACAGTGCTAGCAACCAATGCATTGCTTACTTGACCCAATACATTTGCACCAGCTACTGCATTTGCAGTAGCAGCATATGTTACTGCTCCGGTTACGTTTGCACCAGCAACACTGTTTGCAGTAGCAGCATAAGAAACTTGTCCGGTTACATTAGAACCTTGTATGTTGCTTAATTGATTTCCTGCACCACTAAAAAAATTAGCTATTACTAAATTACCAAGGTTAGCATTACCTGATGTTAGATTACCAGTGACATTTAAACTTGTTAATGTACCGACACTTGTAATATTAGGTTGTGACGCCGTATATACTGTGCCCGCTACTAATGCATTACCAACTTGACCAGTTACGTTAGAACCGCTTACGTTTGATAAACCGGATCCACTACCTACGAAGTTAGTGACAGATAACGTGTTTGTTGTTTTGTCAAATGTGAAGTTGGCACTTGCACCAAATGTTCCACCGTCATTAAATTGGACCTGAGTATTTGATCCAGCAACGTTAGCTCCGTTGCCCCCTCCAAATTGCCACGGCGATCCGTTAGCATATAGTAAGTTGTTTGTTAATATGTTACCAGCACTTATATTACTAGTGACGGTTAGATTTCCTAATGTACCTACACTAGTAATATTAGGTTGCGCTGATGTAGTTAATGTACCGATTACATAATTAGCAGATACTATATTTCCTAAATTTGCATTAGATGCCGTTAGGTTACCGGTAGCAGTAACGTTATTGAAAACGAAATTCTGCGTGCCATCGACTACACCCGGTTTAATCTTTTCTAATGCCATTGCTACTGCCTATTATTTTAATGCGTTTGGTGGTTCCCAATTCTGATTTGGTTCCCAATTACCGTCAATATACAAATACTTACCAGAACACCAATCCTCGGGTGGAGTTACATTTTCTATTACAACTGCATTAGATATAGTCAAATCACAAATAATTAGTACATTTGTTACCGTTCTATCATCTAGCATGATTATGCTTATCGAATCATCGAAGATGTATTGTGAAATGTTAGTATTTTTTTCTACTATAGTTTTCATTATGCGTTTCCAGAAGTAATAATAATTGAGTTAGCAGTTAACGCTCTGCCTATTTTACCGTATGAACTAGTAGCATTAGAAGTCAACGCACCATTACTCGACACGTAATATGTAGTGTTTGCTACAAGGTTGGTTACTCCTGTGTTGACACCACCTATTACAGTTACAGGTCCAGAAGTAGCATCAGTTATGTTAGCTGCTGCAATACCGATCCAACCAGATGCAGTGGTGGAGGAATGACTTGAAGTAACTGATGAAACAGCGACTGGTCCAAAATTTCCCCTATCTGATACAAATGATGCCATTGTAGCATTAGCGTTAGAATTAAAAAACGTTGAGCTAACGCCTGTGTTAGATGAATCTACGGTTACTGGTGAATCGAAGGTTACATTATTGCCGGAAATTTGACCAACTAATATTTTTCCTTCACCGGCGGTTGGATCTCTATACATGAACACGACTTTTCCGTATAAAGAATCGTAAGAACCAGTTATAAATGTAGGTGCAATGTTTGCTACTAATGTGCTAGTACCATAACTTACTGTATTGCTACCACCATACGTGGCTACACGTGCTCTCAAATAATTACTTGTGCCGCCTGAATATAAAATTACAGATTTGTTGTTTACTGAATCATATACTACAGCAGAGTAAATTGCCCCAGACTCATACATTTGAGCAGATCCAAAACTTATTGAAGTACCTGACACAGTTCCTACCATTAAGTTTCCTCTAACAAGTGCGTATACTTTTTGTGCATTGGAATCATAAGCCAAACTACCTGAATAGCTATCTAGACCACCGGACATAATTGTAACAGGGGTGCCTGCACTTACTGATGTTCCCGAAACAGTGCAAACTATAGCAGTCTGAACATATGTGCCACCGGCTTGGTATTGAACTACTATTTTATTATTAACGCTATCGTATACCGAAAGAACCCTGTCATACCTATAATCACCGGTTGCATTAGTAGAAAGATTAACAGCAGTTCCCATAGTGAAAGTAGTTCCGCTTATAGTGCATACTCTGCCTATTAGTAAAGAACCGCCTGCAAAATAAAATACCGCTACATTGCCGCTAGCAACGTCATACGTTGCAGAAGCAGTATCGACACCACCGCTGTACACGTCAACCGGAGTACCAAAAGAAATATTTGTGCCGGATACTGTTCCTACAACTCCTCTAAAGATGCTACCTTGAGCTTTATAGTAAAAAACTATTATTTTATTTTGTACCGGATCATACGCCCCAGTAGTAAATAGGCCAGCAATTGAAGACCCAGGAGATTCTGGATATTGTAGTGCACCTGCACTGGTAGCCACGTTGATTTGTCCTACTACAGAAACTGTTCCGTCACTGTTTAACGCCACTGTCTGACCAGTAGCAATATTTCCACTAGCTACCACAGTAATAGTGCCACCTGCTGCGCCAGCAGACTGTACCGTATCTGTTACTAATTCTGATAATGATGCCATCGTTATTCCTTATAATTATAATTTGCTTATTATTACCCAACCACGTGTAGAATTATAATATGAGAGCAACACTGACGAAGAATTAATATCTAAAGTAAGGTTACTAGTAGATCCATTGATTTTTCCACCATTCGGAGAAATACTGATGTTGTTAGTAGCAGCATTGCCTGTTGCGTCAGTAATACCAATCTCGTCACCTAGTACAGCAGATGACGGTAATGTTACAGTAACACTTGTGCTAGATGTATCAACTAGATATCTTACACCTTTAACTGCTGTTGTATTAGAATTAATACCTTGATATACATATCCAGATGCTCCTGCAGTACCACCGTTGATAGTAGTAATTTCAACTACTGAGCCGTTTGGTGGAGGATCATCAAACGTTATAACGGAACCGCTTACGCTATATGCATCTCTAGGTTGTAAAACACCACCGATGCCTACAATAGTGTAATTAACATTGAGAGGCTCTACGCTCAAGGTCTTCATGGTCCAAGAACCATCACCTGTAAATGTATCTACACTTAATGTTGTAGAAGGTAATGCACTCCAACTTAATACACCATTTCCATCTGTCTTCAAGAAGTAATTTGCACTACCACCTGATATATGAACATTAGCAACATTACCTAGAGTTACGTTGCTAGATCCAGATAAGTCAACTACCCCTGTACTTACTAAACCAGTCAATGTACCAACACTAGTAATGTTGGGCTGAGCCGCAGTAGTCAATGTACCGGTAAAGTAGTTTGCTATAACATAGTTTGCACCAGAAATATTGCCACCAGATCCACTAGTAGAAATGTTTCCTGCTGTTATATTTCCTGTAGCATTTAATGATCCAGCAACATTAACTCCTGTACCGGTTACTGTTACTACGTTTGCATTACCCGCAACTGATATCAATACATTACCATTTGCAGTAGGAATATTAACATTGCTACTACCATTTGCAACAGATGCAGCCGATACAGCAGTGATACCAGTTAACTGGCTACCGTTACCGATAAAATAGTTTGCAGTTACTGTGTTTCCGAACACTGCATTGCCTGCACGTAATGCACCCAATGAATTAATAGTAACTGAATTGTTAGTTATATTTGCATTGCTTACTAATGCAAACTCTGAGTTAGCATTCATCCATCCGATGAATCTATCAATTGCAGCACCGTCGTAAGTGTGTAGTACTAGACCTCGTTCTTTGCCGTCGTTAGTTGTTAACGGTGCTCCGTTAGGACCTCCGCCTAAATCAATAATAGGATCAACGATACTAGTTACATTAGAGTTAACTGTTGTAGTAGTTCCAGTAACTGTTAAGTTTCCTGCAATAGTAGTGTCGCCTGCTTGTAGAGCGCCGGTTACATTCAAAGATGTTAAATTACCAACGCTAGTAATGTTAGGTTGTGCTGCTGTATATACCGTTCCTGCAACTAATGCATTACCCACCTGACCACTTACGTTAGCGCCTGCAACTGAGTTAGCAACTGCGGCGAAACCAACTTCACCGGTTACGTTCGCACCTGTTATAGAACTTAGTGCAGAACCATTACCACTTACGTTAGTAAAGACACCGTTTGTAGCACCAATGTTGCCTACGTTAGCATTACCTGTGGCATTTATCGTACCTGCAACGTTTACACCTGTACCAGTCACTGTTACGATATTTGCGTTACCTGCAACAGATACTATTACATTACCGTTAGCAGCAGGAATATTTACATTACTATTACCATTTGCAACAGATGCAGCAGAAACAGCAGTAATACCTGTTAATTGACTACCGTTACCTATGAAGTAGAAACCACTATTTACGGTTATATTACCATTAGAAGTAATGACGCCGTTGCCGTTCAGTGTAGTATTAGATGTTGCATTACCTACCACTAAGCTAGTCAATGTACCAACACTGGTGATGTTGGGTTGTGCTGCGGTAGTTAGTGTACCAGTAAACAAGTTAGCACTAATAACGTTAGCACCTGAAATGTTACCACCTGACCCACTACCTACGCTTACGTTACCTGAGAAATTAGCGTTGTTACCAGTTAGAGTTCCATCTATGGTTAGAGAAGTTAAATTACCGACACTAGTAATATTAGGCTGTGCTGCTGTATATACTGTACCGGCGATTAGTGCATTACCTACTTGACCAGTTACATTGGCACCGGTTAAACTAGTTAAACCACTTCCGTTTGCAACGATATTGTCAACTGTTAAAGTTTTGGTACTTACGTTAAATGTAAGATTTGCGCTAGCACCTAAGTTTGTACCGTCATTGTATTGAATTTGTGTATTAGAACCTGCAACGTTGGCATTACCAGTACCGCTTGTTGCTGATGCCCATGAAAGATTGCCTTGACCGTCTGTTTTTAATACGTAGTTAGCAGAACCACCTGATATTCTTACGTTAGCTACTGCGCCTAAATCAGTGACACCACTTACAGTCAAGCTTGTTAATGTACCAACAGATGTAATGTTAGGTTGAGCAGCAGTATAAACTGTACCTGCTACCGTAGCATTAGCAACTTGACCAGTTACATTCGCTCCTGCGATAGATGAGAGTCCTGCACCGTTACCGCTAAAGTTATTAGCAGTAACTAAGTTACCTAAATTAGCGTTACCTGCTACAATATTTCCAGCGACATTAGCGTTAGCAAACGTAAATGTTTCTACCTGGTCTATACTGAACGGTTTAATCTTTAACAATGACATGGTAAATTGTTTCCTTTATTATATTTATCTTAGATGAGTTTGGGCAACCATGCTATCATATTATCCTCATGGTTGTAATTTCTACCACTGCATTTGCAGGCGGCGGAGATGAAAATGTTAATACATTACCAGATACACTATACACGCTTTTTGGTTGCATTAAACCCTGTACTACAGCAAATGTTACATTTTTACTTGTAGGAGTTACTGATAAAGTGAACGCGGATTGTTCCCCTGTTCCTGTAAATTCATCAACTACACCATCAAGTGTTGCTTGTGATTGAGTAGCATTGACCCATGATAAGTTACCCGTACCATCTGTACTTAATACGTAGTTCGCTGTGCCTCCGGTTATTTTTAGATTTGCTACTGAACCTAAACTGACATTACCGGAATTGCTAAAATTTACATTACCATTACTTGATATGTTATTAGCAATAACATTACCGGTAACAGTTGCTTCGGCAAAAGTAAATGTCGAAGTACTGTCTACAATAAAACCGGGGATTCGTGTTAATGCCATTGTCTATTCTCTTGTTATATTTATGATTACATGTTTTGGGTATTAGTTGATGGGAATGACCTACCAGTTCCCCAAATAATTCGCACTGCGCCGCCTGCGCCAGACAACCAAGATGCAACTGTAGTAGACCAGCCAGTAGAGAATGCGCCACCGCCACCGCCGTATGGACCGCCGACTTTTGAGGCGTTACCAGAACTCGCTGTACCTGCAGTTCCTCCTGATCCTCCTCCGCCACCACTAGGTGCACCCGACGTATATACTGAGGTGCCTGCTGTACCGTTTGTGCCCTGTCCAAAGATTCCTACGCCGCCGCCACCGGTTCCTCTATAAGTATTATAAGATGCTCCTCCTCCGCCACCACCGCCGCCGGCGCCTGCAGTAGCCGCATTGTTTGTACCATTTGAGTTTACAGAACCACCGTTACCACCGTTACCAGAATAACCTCCGGCGCCACCACCTCCACCGTGAGATCCACTTTGAGATCCTGTTGTACCATTACCGCCATTTCCGCCACCAATTGTTCCGCCATAAGGGCCTGCACCTATTGCTGTTCCGCTACCACCAGTGCCGCCGCTCGCTGCTCCTGAGCCACCAGTAGCTTCAACTAGTACGTTAGTAGAACGTTTAAGTTGAGATGTACCACCACTTCTGTATGTGGAGCTAGCGGTTTGCAATCCAATATCACCAACTACAACTGTTAAAGTTTCTCCGGGTGTGACAGTCAAATTGTTAATATAACGTAGACCACCTCCGCCGCCGCCACCTGCAATTGTCGGGTTTCCTGGTGCGGCGCCTGGACCTCCGCCGCCTATTAGAACTGCGGAGATTGATGTTACTCCTGCAGGAACGACCCAAGAATAAGTACCTGGTGTAGTATATTCTTGCTGTCCCGGCGGTATAGATGCAGAATTAATTTGGAAGTTAATTATTTGTGTTGCTGTTTTACCTGATTGCGTAGATGTTGCGGTTAGTAATGTAGTTGTGTTAGCTACTACATTTGCATTACCAGTTATAGCATTTCCAACTATAGTTAAACCACTAGGCAAAACGTTTGCAGTGTACGTAACGTTAGACCCGGATGCGGCGGTTGCAGTTAAAGTTTGAGATACTGTAGTATCTACATTAGCTGTAATAGTAGTATTATTTGCTGGGCTACTCCATGTAACAGTGTCTAGTAATACACCAATACTAAAATTTCTACTAGTATTTTGTAATTCTGCATCTATAGCGTCGATAGTAAAATTATATGTAGTATTACCCACAACTGATCCAGTAGTTCCGGATATACTATTTCCAGATAAGGTTACACCAGTCGGTAATGTTCCTGCTGTTAATGAATAAGTGACAGCCGTATCACTAGTAGCAGATAATGTATTTGAAACAGATGCGCCCTCGTAGACGTTTGCTAGACTACCAGATGGAGTAGACCATACAGGAACTCCTGAATATTGTATATTGTTTACTGACGCTGCTATACCACCGTCGGTATTTACTACACGCAATTCATACGATCCCGCAGATTTGGCCGGAGATACAAATGTTAATTCACTAGAAGATAAAACTGTTACTACTCCAACGATAGTACCATCAATATAAACTTGGGCACCAGTATTGAATCCGGATCCAGTTAGTGTTATAAGTTGTCCTCCGGCAGGGTCAGCAGCAGTATCATCACCTGGATAATCTATAGTTGCAATCTTAGGAACAGACAACGCCGCAACTACACTGTCTGCTAGGTTTGAAATATCAATCTTTGTTTGACTCATCGCGGTAACTCTCTTATTTGAATAGAAACACCATTAGCTACGTTAAATTGGAATGTTAGATTACTACCGCTAATAGTATAATCGTCTACTGGCATTTGACAAATACCATTCAAAAATACTAAAACATCTGTTTCACTACACCCACTAGTAACAGTGTAGGTATTAGCCGATCCGTTGCCTACATATTTTCTGTTTACATAACCAGAAGTTGTCGGTTTCTGTCCAAAAGTTGTAACTTCAATGGAGCTTCCGTTGGGCGGAGCTTCTGAGAAAACAATGTTTGCACCTGACAAAGAATAAGAACTCTTTAACTGTGTTGCACCATTGATATTGATTAGAGTGTAGTTTTCAGACGCAGGGGTTGACGATAATGTAAATGTTGTTTGAACGCCGTTACCAGAAAAAGAATCATGTGTAATCAGTGCACCAAGTGCTGCCCAACTAAGGTTACCGGAACCATCAGTTGTCATTACGTAACCGTTACTACCACCAGTGATACTAACACCGGATATTGAACCCAAAACTGCACGTGTACTGACTGTTAGATTACTAGTAGTTGTATTTCCGGTTACTGCTAGATTTCCTAGAGTACCGACTTGAGTAATATTTGGTTGTGCACCGGTAGTTAAAGTACCACCGATCAATGTAGTGGTGACGTTGCCTACTACTAAGTTACCTGTTATGTTACCTGTGCCATCTATCAATACCCCGGAGTTAGAAAAAACAACAGTATTGCTAGTTCCACCTACACTGATTGTTACATTACCGTTGGCAGTACCTATAGAAACGTTACTGTTTCCGTTAGAAATAGTGTTAGCTGAGCCGGATTGTTGAGATGACCATGACAGATTACCTGTTCCGTCAGTGGTTAAGACATAACCGTTCGCACCCCCGGTTATTTTGACGTTGCTTACGTTGCCTAAATTTGCAGAGTCTGTGACACTTATGTTACCCGTGAACGTATTTGCTGAAACGACACCGTTACCTGCATGTAATAGTATATTGCCGGTTACAAGCCCGTTCTTAACGTTAAAGTATTTAAATGCCACAGTTCCATATTCCCTGTATTCTAGATTTTATATTTAGTTTACAAAAACCAGCGCACTAATTTAACTTAGTGCGCTGTCGGTCTGTAAACTAATTAAACGTTAATGTAGCCTGCAACTACGTTAACTTTTGTGTTTGAGCCTGAAGCCGTAGCATACAATGTTACGTTTCCAGTAACTCCGTTGATGTTTGCTGTGATATCAATTATATCAGCAGAAACGTTACTGCAAACACTACCGTATATAGTGATGTATGCATTAGTACCATCATGTACTAATAGAGTTTCGACTGATTGATAACCATTATCACCGCTTGCGCTGATTACGTACTTGGCAGTTCTGAATGTAGCTGTTGCAAACTGGTCAATGACTGTATCAGTAGATACAGAAACATTGCTTCTGTTGCTTGTCAAACCACCGTTTAGAACTACGTTACCTGCTGTTACGTTACCTGTAACTGCTAGACTTGTTAATGTACCAACACTAGTAATGTTAGGTTGAGCAGCAGTATAAACTGTGCCAGCAACTAACGCATTACCAACTTGACCAGTTACGTTTGCACCAGCAATGTTGCTTAGTGCGCCACCGTCAGCAGCAATCTTTGTAACTGTTAAAGTATCTGTTGTCTTATCGAATGTGAAGTTTGCGCTTGCACCGAAATCAGAACCACCGTCGTTGAACTGTACTTGGGTGTTAGAACCAGCGACACCGACTGAACCAACGTCGATCCAAGATAAGTTACCAGAACCGTTAGTACTTAGAACATAACCGTTAGAACCACCAGTAATGATTACATTACCTACGTTTCCTAAGTCAGTAACACCAGTTACTGTTAAGCTGGTTAAGTTACCGACGCTAGTAATATTTGGTTGAGCAGCTTCAAATACTGTACCGGCGATGTTAGCGTTAGCGACTTGACCGGTTACGTTGCTACCAGTAATGCTAGATAAGTTAGAGCCATCACCAGAGAAGTATGTAGCTGTTGCTAATGTACCTAAGTTTGCATTAGAAACTGTTAGGTTTCCAGAAGCTGTTAAGTATCCAGAAACGTTAGCACCTGTTGATGTTACCGTTAAAACGTTAGCATTACCACCAACAGAAACAGTTACGTTACCGTCTGCGGATGCAATGTCAACGTTAGATGTACCGTTAGATAGTGTAGACGTATCTACTGTACCCCATGATAGGTTACCGGAACCATCAGTTAACAAGTACTGACCGTTTGACCCGCCACCAATGTGTACGTTACCTACGTTGCCCAAACTTACATTACTTGCACCTGTGAAATCTACTGTACCGTTAGCAGCCAAGTTAGATAGTGTACCAACAGTTGTAATGTTAGATTGTGTAGCAGTTGTTAAATTACCGCCGATAGTTGTGGCAGAAATATCACCAGTAACAGAGATGTTGCCAGCAGATACGTTACCAGTAAACGAACCAGAAGCACCGCTTACAATACCTGTAGCAGCAACATTGTTAGCGTCAACATTACCAGTTACATTCAAGCTTGTACCAGTTGCAGCACCAATGTTAGGTGTTACTAACGGAGCGTTAGCTTTAATTCTTAGAGCATCACCACTAATTTCAATCGTGCTGTCGTCTACGTTTACACTGAATACTGTACCTGTTAAATCTAAACCTTCGCCTGCGCTGTATTGTCCAGCACCAGAGAATTGACTGAATGTAATGTTAGTTGTACCAACAGTAACAGGAGCGTTAGTAGTACATACCCAACCAGTATCTGCATAAGAAGAACCTTCTTCAACGAATGTGAATCCTGCTGGGATTTCGCCGCTTGGGCTACCTTGGTCAAAGTCAGTTGCACGAGTTAGAACGAATGGTGTAGAACCATCACCAACTGTTGTTACAACGTAAATACCGTTTTGTGTTTGTGTCGCTTGATTCTTAACTAAGACACGATCACCCTGCGCTAGTGTTGCGCCATCAATTGTCGGTAACGCACCATTTGCATCAGCAGTAAGAGTAGCGCCTACACCTTGTGTACCATTATTATATGTTACTGCAGGAAGTGCAGCAGTAGTTGCAGCACGTACAGATGCCTTAACATCTAGTCCTTGTGCTACGCTGTCAACATAACCTTTGTTTGCTGCGTCAGTATCAGCACTAGGTGTACCAACTTGTGTAATTCTAGCGTTGCTTACATCAACAGTACCAGTACCGGATGGTGTTAGAACAATGTTTGCGTTGCCTGTACCAGCATTCAAGTCTAAGTCAGAAGCACCATTTGCTGTTAGCGTGTTAGAAATTAAGCTACCTGCATCTAACGCATTAGTAATAGTTGCATTATTACCAGAAATGTTACCAGTAGCAACAACTGCCCCAGTGGTTGTTAAATTACCACCAGCAACGTTACCAGTAACATCTAAACTTGTTAGTGTACCGACACTAGTAATATTAGGTTGTGCAGCGGTTGTTAGTGTACCAGTAATTAATGTTGCAGAAATATTATTTGCTGCAATATTACCTGTAACATTCAAACTTACTAGATTACCAACGCTAGTAATGTTAGGCTGTGCAGCAGTTGTTAATGTACCTGCAAAATAGTTAGCAGTTACTAAATTACCACCGTTAACATTATTGAATGCAGCGTTACCTGTAACTGTTAATAAATTACCAGCAGAGTCAAAAGTGAAAGCTGAACTTGCAGATAAGTTGCCATCACCGTTAAAAACGATTTGTGTGTTAGAACAGGAGCTCCTACAGCACCATTGAAATTACCACTAAAGTTACCACTAAAGTTATTAGCTGTTAACGTGCCGGTTGCAGTGATATTTCCATCAGAAATAGTAACGTTAGAAGTTGCGTTACCAACTGTCAATGATGTTAGGTTACCAACACTAGTAATGTTAGGTTGTGCTGCGGTAGTTAATGTACCAGTTAATGTAGCACCGGAAACATCACCCGTTGCACTTACATTACCCGCAGTTACATTACCGGTTACTCCTAAACTATCTAGTGTACCAACACTAGTAATATTAGGCTGGGCACTGCTATAAACAGTACCTGCTACAAGCGCATTACCTACTTGCCCTGCTACGTTTGCACCAGCAATATTGCTTAGTAATCCACCGTCACCAGAGAAGAACCCTGCAACAGCAGTTCCTACAGCGGTCAGGTTGGCTATGCCGGTAATATTACCCGACGCTGCATCCAAGGTAATATTACCTGTCGTAATACCTTGTTTAACATTAAAATATTTAGTAGTCATTTTTCATCCTTTAGTCTGCTACGTATGTACCCAATAAATTAACAGTTGTGTTACCTGACCCTGAAGTCGCTAGCAATTCTACATTTCCTGAGCTAATAGCAGTTGACAACGATATGATATCTGTTCCTATTGTTGACAGACTACCATATATTGTTACATAACTATTTACTCCGTCATGTATTAGCAGGACTTCGACAGCTTGATATCCATCATCACTGTTTACCCTCATAGTGTATTTAGCTGACCGGTACTTATTTACTGGAAAACTATCCACTATTGTGTTATTTGTAACAGAAATGGGGGTTCTGTTACTATAAAAATCGTTGACTTTTAGGTTTGTTATCGTAGCAGTATCCGCAACATATATGTTTGCGTTTGCGACTAAATTTCCCCTTATTGTTGTGTTTCCTGCTGTGCTTCCTACAGTTACGTTTGCAGCAAGACCAAAATTTAAATTTGTTACATGTGTAGATAATACTCCAGCATTTGCACCCTCTACAACAATTACACCGTTTCCTAGATATAAGTATCCGCTTTCTGAGGTAACAGTATTCGCTACTACATTCCCGATTACGTCTAGATTTAACAGGTTACCTACAGCAGTAATATTTGGCTGACTAGATGCAGTGCTAGTTATTACAGAAGTTATTAACGGTGCTGATAGAATTCCTGTCACAGAGTCGTAAGTGAAGTTAGCGTTAGAACCAAAAGAACCGTTAGAGTTGTACTGGACTTCAGTATTTCCACCTGAAACGCCCTGACTTGCTGGATTAGACCAAGTCAAATTACCATTTCCGTCTGTGGTTAGAACGTATCCGGTGTTGCCGCCAGTTATTGTTATGTTTGCAGCACTACCTAAGTCAGATTCACCGGAAATAGCTAATGACGTACCACCCAATGTATTAGCATAAACGTTTCCATTTGCGTCACGTAACGCTATAGTATTTGCTGCTGCGGACACGTTTGCGCTGATAAATCCACTGGTTATATCTATCCAAGCATAAGACAAACCATCAAATATGTACTTGTAGATTCTATCATTTAATTCATCATACCATTCATCACCGGGCATTGGGTTAATTGGGATGCTGCCGCTAGTAGTGTAAGTCGGTACTTCTTTTCCGTCACGTGTGATGCTATCAGTTACATTTAATACTCCAGCAACATTTACTGTATTAGCTGAAGGGTCAAATTGGAATGCGTTACTAGTATTCATCAACCCGGAATCGTTAAATACTACCCCGGTGTTGATACCTGAATTATAGAAGTTACCGATAAAATTGTCGGCCGTAATGTTAGCGACAGTTATAGTTACATTACCGACTGCGATACCATTTGCTGATACATTATTCAGAGTCGTTGTACCTGTAACAGATAATCCAGTCAATGAACCCAAACTTGTGATATTAGGTTGTGCGTTATCTACGACTGTATTAGCTGTGACCGCAGAAGTTGCAGTATTTGCTACGTTAGAGTATTCGGCAACATTAGCATTTGGTACTTGACCTACAATATTGGATCCGGAAATGTTCGACAGATTGCTACCGTCACCAATAAAATACAATCCTGCTACGTTGTTACCAAACAGTGCATTATTTGCAGTTAAGTTACCTGTTATATCCAAACTGGATAATATACCAACGCTAGTAATGTTGGGTTGACTACTTGCTATTACTGTATTTGCTGTGTTTGCTGCTAATGCATACCCTGCGTTTCCTGAACTAGTAGAGTAGTTAGAATTTCCCGAATTGTTAGCGTATACGGCCTGTGGCACCCAACCAGTAACTGCTGATCCAGTAAGATTGGATAGCAAAGATCCGTCACCGGATAGATAATTTGCATTTACAAGATTTCCACCATCTATGTTTCCAGCATATAGATTTCCGGAAACAGTCAACTCGTCTAATACACCAACACTTGTAATGTTAGGTTGTGCGTTTTCTGTTACAGTTAGTGCAATATTTGCACTGTCTGCAATAACTGCATTTCCTGCATAGTTTGCATAATTTGCAATAGCACCAGTTGCAATATTACTTAGGAATCCACCATCACCGATAAAGTAATTTGCAACAACAGCATTTCCCAAATTTGCATTTCCAGCAGATATATTTCCAGTTACAGTCAATGAACTTAATGTACCAACACTTGTGATGTTAGGTTGTGCGTTTTCTGTTACTGTGCCAGCAGTATTCGTAAAGTTAGATACATTAGAATAAGAAGCATAGTTAGCGTTCGCAACTTCTCCTACAACATTAGATCCAGTTATGTTGCTTATTTGCCCGCCATCGCCCGCAAAGAAATTAGCACTAACCGTGTTGCCCATTACTGCATTGAATGACGTTAGCATTCCTGCCACAGACAATGAAGTTAGTATACCTACGCTAGTGATATTTGGTTGTGCATTATCCGAAACTTTGTTTGCTACGTTTGCGCTTGCTGTTATGTTTGCGTAACCAGAATAGGTTGCAAAATTAGCGTAGGGAACTTCGCTTACATTAGAACCGTTAATATAAGATAGGTTATACCCGTTTCCAACAAAGTAATTTGCAGTAGCAGTGTTTCCTAAATCTGCATTACCAGATGTTATGTTGCCTGAAACCTGTAGAGTTTCTAATGTACCTATACTTGTAATGTTAGGTTGTGAAGATGTAGTTAATGTTCCTTCAACAAAAGTTGCAGATAAGGTATTTTCTATGGTTGCATTATTTGCAGAAATATTGCCGATAACCACTAAGCTTGTTAGTTGACCCAAAGAAGTAATATTAGGTTGTGAACTAGCAGTTACTGTTGCAGCCGATGTAGCCGATCCAATCAATGTGCCTGTAAATGTATTAGCAACTACATTAGATGCACTAATACTATTAGCGTTTATAGTGGTAATATTTGCTGTACCATCAACTGTAAATGTGCTAGTTGTTGCATCAAATCGTAAGTTTGGAGAAGCACCTGCAATGTCGTTGTCGTTGTATATAATTTCAGTTGTACCGCCGGGTAACACAATGTTACCACTGATGTTCCCGACAAAGTTACCATAGATATAGTCAGCACGTATATTTGCTAGTTGGTTTACAACAATAATATCATTGGATACTTGAACGTTACTTGCAAAAACAAATTCTGCATTAGAGTTATCCCAGCCCATAAATGCACTAACTGGACTGTCAACGTAATAGTTAAGTATAGTTCCGCGGTCTTTTCCATCATTAGATGTTAGAGGTGCACCATTTGTTCCTCCACCCAGCTGTATGATTGGATCCTTAATATCTAACGTGGTGACGTTTATATAACTTGTGTTTCCGCTTACAGTTAGATTACCCGCTATAGTTGCGTTTCCACTAACTGTTAGATTTTCTAAAGTACCGACACTTGTAATATTAGGCTGGTTGCTAATTGTAATATTACCTGCATAACTAGCGTAATTTGCATTAGCAACTATACCAGTAATATTTGAAGAATTGATGCTAGTTAGTGAATAGCCATTACCTGCAAATGTGTTTGCAGAAACAGTTTCTGTGACAACTTGAGTTTCAGTTACTGTAGTATTACCTACACTAACTGTATTACTAGTGATAGAAGTGTTACCAGTAGTAATAGCGTTACTTGTAATAACAGTGTTGCCAGTAGTAATCGTATTACTTGTAATCGTAGTATTACCTGTTGTCAAACCTGTCTCAGACAACGTTGTGTTTCCAGTACTTACGGCATTACTTGTAATTGTAGTGTTACCAGTAGTAATAGAATTGCTGGTTATAGATGTATTACCAGTAGTAAGACCGGTCTCTGACAATGTGGTATTTCCAGTACTTACGGCATTACTTGTAATTGTAGTGTTACCAGTAGTAATAGAATTGCTGGTTATAGATGTATTACCAGTAGTCAGTCCAGTGTCAGTGATACTAGTATTTCCGGTACTAATAGCGTTACTTGTTATTACTGTATTACCGGTAGTTAACCCAGTTTCAGTTAATGAAGTGTTACCTGTACTGATAGCGTTACTTGTGATTACTGTATTGCCGGTTGTAATACCATTACTAGTAATCGCTGTGTTTCCGGTACTTATAGAAGTATCAGTAATTGAGGTATTACCGGCAATTATACCAGTGTCTGAAATTGTTGTGTTACCTGTAGTAACACTATTACTTGTGATAGTGGTGTTACCCGTGGATATGGTATTACTAGTAATAGTTGTGTTACCAGTGGAAATGGCGTTACTAGTTATACTTGTGTTGCCCGTGGACACATTGCCGTCGGTTATTGAAACGTTAGCAATATTAGAAGAAACTTGACTTATTTTAGTCCATGTAAATTTAGTTGAACTATATTGGTAGACGTAGCCACCTGTTTCATAAGTTTGTCCATTTACGGGGTTCTTGGGGAATGCCATTATATATTATCCTCAAAACATAGGTGGTAAGAAATCATAAAAGAAGTCACTTTCGCCATCCGTTACCCACATATACATTCTTGATTCGCCGTTTTCAACATAGAACCATATATCGCCGTAATTAGGCCAAATACCATCAGCCTGAGGTGGTAATGCACCAACATAAAATTTACTTCTCCATTCTACTGTATTAGAACCAGTAGCAGTTAACGTTTGTCCTAAGTTTCCTCCATCAGCACCTACAAATAACCCACTAGTTAAACTATTTAATAAAATGTTTCCAAGTGTTAGATTTGATGTTACTTCTACGTTGTTAGAGACAATATTACCAGTAACATTTATGTTTCCTACATTGGCTGTAGCAGCAGTTAGTGTTCCGGTAACATTTCCGTTTCCTGCTAGTATATTAGCATTGGCAGTTATATTATTTGCAACGATATTACCGGAAACATTCAATGATGTTAGGTTACCTACACTAGTAATATTTGGTTGAGAACTACCCAGCACATTTTCTGAGTAAGTTGCATAGTTAGCGTTTGCGACTGTTCCTAGTACATTTGCTCCATCAACCGAATAGGATGTGGCTGCAACAACGGAATAATTTGCATTTGCTACAACGCCTACGACATTAGATCCGTCTACAGAGTATGCTGTACCTGAATAAGTAGCATAGTTTGCATTAGATACGTTTCCTACGATGTTTCCACCGTCTACTGAATAAGCTGTTCCAGCATAGGTGGCGTAGTTTGCGTTAGCTATTTCCCCAACAATATTAGAAGCATCAACACTAAACGCATTTCCAGCGTAGTTAGCATAGTTTGCATTTGCTACACCAGTTATGTTGCTTCCATTAATATCTGTCAGTAACGCACCGTTACCGATAAACATATTAGCATGAACATTACCGTACTGATGTATTGTTACAATATTGTTTACTAAGCTACCATTAGACACAAATGCAAATTCTTGGTCTTCGTTTTTCCATCCCATGAATGCATCTACTGGTGCGCTAACGTTATCGCTATAGTAGTGTAATACTTGTCCTCTATCTAAACCATCGTTGTCCGGTAAAGGAGCACCATTAGCTAGTCCACCTTGCTCAATTATAGGATCTTGAACCACCAATGATGATACATCTGCGTAGATAGCTTTACCGTATACAACTAAATTGCCATTAATTGTTGCATCGCCTGCAACATACAAAGTAGAATTTGATACGATGCCGTTGGCACTTAAAATGTTTGCTGTTACGGATTCTAGCGTAGAGTTACCCAAAACAACTAACCCACCCAAATTACCTACACTTGTAATGTTAGGTTGATCGTTACCAACTACAGTTAATGCAGAGTTTGCTAGATTTGCTAGGTTTGCATCTAGCGTGTACAGAGAATAAGTCGCATAGTTTGCGTTAGGAACTTCACTGACATTTGCACCGTTAATACTGGTTAAATTGCTTCCGTCACCTATTATAAAGGTTGCGATTAAATTTTCTGTTGTTATCGTGTTACTAACAGACAAATCTACTAGCGTACCTACACTAGTAATATTTGGTTGGCTTGAACTAGTTACATATGAAGCTGAGTGTATCGTGACTGGGAAACAGATCG
>OGWF01000037.1_pt1 | contig 21385 bp, 38 predicted proteins | sample 1575951 | NCBI WGS metagenome assembly OGWF01 (sample SAMN07581523, study PRJEB24739) | freshwater metagenome | place: Singapore | collected 2015-01
CTCGGCGCACAGGGCTAGCTGGTGCGGGCCGCCGCTTGGCTGGCCTCCACGCTGGAAACAGGGAAACAGCGTGGACCGTGAAAAGCTGCCCACCTTGCCGACGACCCCCGCAACGAGATCGTGTTGTTGAATTGGCAAAGCGGGCAAATTGAAGCCTGCCGCCGCAAAAGTCCGCCAGAAACTTCCAACGGTTGAGTGCTCTCTTGCGCTTCAACTTACACGGCGAATGCACGCCTGCATTGTCTGTATGTAAGTTTATAGGCCAGCACAGGCACGGCAGGCAAATTGGAGAGCGCACGAAGAATTGAACTCCGCCTGTGCTGACTTCAGGGAACAGCCTTGGGGCAACCGCGCCCGCGCTCAAATTTGTAAATATCAAAGATACCCGGTTTTATGTGGTTGCCGGGCGGGATTCTCGCTGACCAGAACTGCTTATGGTTCCGCCACAATTCCCATAATCAAAGACTGCCAAAAATCAGCCCGCCTGCCAACTGGAATCTTAAAAAAAAGGTTGCGGCTATTCTCAGAAATGAGAAAGTCGGGATATGAGCGCAAACTTTAATCGCGAACATGGTTCCAAGGGCTACAAAGTCGTAGCCAACACCTCTGCAACTGCCGTGGATTTCTACGGTTTTAGCGTCATTTCCGAGGCTGTTATTTCTGCTCTGGTAGCACCTACTGGCGAAGGACCGGAGAATACGGCTTACGATGGTGACGAGGCCGGTATTGCCACCACGCTTCCAGTTGGTTACTACCCTGTTCGCGGTTCATCCATTACACTGACATCCGGCGCGGTTATCCTCTGGCGTGAATGAGTGCTCTCAGTCTATCGTTGGCATTGCCTGTTGGTCTAGCGGGTCATATCGCTTTGACTCCGCCAACGGTTGCGCCAGTACTCATGGTTTCGGCCAACATTGAGCCGCAGACGGCAAATCTAGAGTGGACTGCCAGCAACAAAACAAGCTCTGCTGGTTTCGGCTACAAGGTCGAGCTGAACATTGATGGAGCTGGTTTTAATGAGATCAATACCACCACCAATCTGTTTTACGACGACGCTAGAACTGGCACTGCGGGCGAAACCTACACTTATCGTGTGAGGCCGTATAACGCTGCTGGAAACGGCCCTTACAGTAATGAGGCCAGCATAATTCTACCAGCTACCTGATTTATGCACATGCTATCCCTTGGCCTTTCGCTTTTGACTACCCGTGATGCTACGGGCGGAGCGATTCCGCCTGGAACATGGATTCTAGCGGCGAACACATGGGACGACACTGGCGTCTGGCTGGACACTGAAACCTGGAACGACTGACAATTATGCCCATCGGAACTATCACAAACGGCGAATCTGGTTCGTCAGTGCGGACGAAATTGAACAGTGTCATTGGCGCTGTAAACAATCTCGGCACGGCGGCGAATACGGCAAGCACAGATTACGCTACTGCCGCTCAGGGTGCACTTGCTGATTCAGCGGTTCAGCCGGGTGATATTGGAACCGCTGCCGCCGAAGATGTTGGTTATTTCGCCACAGCCGCGCAGGGAGCCTTGGCCGATACAGCCTTGCAGCCGGATCAGGTCAAAAGCAGCAACTTCACTGCCGCAAACAATGGCAGGTATGTCGTCACTGCTAGTTTGACAGTCACTGACCCGAGTCCAGAAGAGGGTAAAGGCTTTGTCGTGGTTGTGCGTAATGGCACTGCCACGATTGGCGGGACAGGATACAGCACGGCAGGGAGTCAAATCAGGCGCATTTTCCATTCTGGCGGATGGGCTACTTATGTGGATTCTCTCACGACTCACACGCACGCAGACGCTACAACTGGCGCGGCCGGATTCATGTCCGCCAGCGATAAGACTAAGCTGGACGGCATTGAGGCTGGAGCGGACGTGACGGATGCCACTAACGTAGCTTTGGCAGGCGCGGTAATGAGCGGAGAAGCGTTAGGCACTCCGGCAAGCGGCACGCTGACGAATTGCACAGGGCTGCCTCTTAGCACTGGTGTCACTGGAAACCTGCCAGTTGGTAATCTCAATAGCGGCACCAATGCCAGTGCCTCCACTTACTGGAGAGGCGATGGAACATGGGCTACTCCTTCCGGTGGCTCTGGCGGTGGCAGCACTAATCTGTTCATCGGCGCAGCCGAGATGATTCCTCGCACCACCAACGGCTGTGGTGTCAACTCGCTTGAATCCTCCACGAACAAGATCAACTACGACGTTTTGGAATTTGACGCCGGAACGATTGAGTATGCGCAGTTTATCCGCGTGATGCCGAACAACTGGAATGCTGGCACGATCACGTTTAAGCCTATTTGGACGGCGGCAAGCAGCTCTGGCGATGTTGTCTGGCAGCTTTCAGGCAGGGCTTATGCTAATGACGATGCGATTGACCAAGCCACAGGAACTGGGCAGACCAGCACGGACACGCTGACGGCTACGAATGATATTTGCATCGGGCCAGCTTCCTCCGCGATCACGCTCGGCGGCACTGCTGCCAACGGCAACCCTATTATTTTCGAGATTTCCCGGCAAGCTACCAGCGGCAGTGACACTCTTGCGGCTGATGCCCGTTTGCTTGGCATTGAAATTTCATACACTTCAACCTAATGCACCGTCGCGTCCGACATCTCAATGCCGCAGCAGTTTCGGGAGCCCTCACCGTTCTCGACTCGCGGTTTATCTATGGCATCGCTGATGGCGGAGCAATTGAGACGTGGAATAGCCGCACCGGTTCAAACGATGTCACACAAAGCACTGGAACCCAGCAGCCACTCTATGAAACCAACGAGCTGAATGGCAATCCAGTCGTGAGGTTTGATGGTTCAAACGACGTGATGAGCTGTTCGTTTACGACGGCAAATGTAGCCTCGGCGGTCTACATATCAAAACAAAACTCAACGGCGGCTCAGTTCCGCCGATACTTTACCTTGCGCAGCGGCGCTACCGCCAGACTTTGCACTTTCCGTGATGGCTCAGACAACACCATCGGCGGATTCGCCACCGCGTTCGGCCCGCGCAGCCTTGCCTTTTCTGGATACAACATTGCCACGTCGGTCTGCTCAAGTTCTTCGTTTTTGCTGGCTGTCAACGGCGTCACAAGCACCACCTCTGGCAGCTACAACACAAGCGCAAGCTCCCTTGATGTTGGCTCCGGGCTGGATACTTCCGGCCCCTACCCTCTGCCCTGCGACATCGCTTACTTGGCAGTTTTTACGACCGAACTAACTGCCGCAATGCGCCGTCGCCTCGAACAAGCCGCCGCCTTTTCCTTTAAACTTCAATGCTCATGAAAACCTGGCTCGCCTACCCTGGACAATCCGACCGCTGTGAAACCGACAGCGCCGTGGTGCAAAACCTTCTGCGCAAGGGATGGACCATCATCCCGGCCCCGCCTGAACCACCACCGCCACCACCCGCACCCATCACCGTGCCAAGCCCGGCCTTTTTCCAGGCCATCGGGCGCAACATCGAAATCACGCTCAAGGCGAAGATCAACGAGACGCAGGACCTGAACGAGCGGCACTTCCTGCTAAAGTATCTCGATTACCCTTACTTCCAGAGCGACCATACGATGGTTCTCCAGTTTGGAGCACTGCTCGGCAAATCACCGGAAGAAATCCGAGGTTATTTTGAACAAGCAAAAGCCATTGCCTATCCGTAAGATTTCTGTTGTAAAACTCTAACCTACCTCATAGTATGGAACTAGACTTTATGACACTCGAACAAGCCGCCATTGCAGTCTGTGGAGTTCTCTCCACATTTAGCCTAGCTCTGCTAAAGATCATCTGGCAGCGAAGTGTCATCTGCGAGAAATGGCGTGAGGAGAAAGAGCCACTCATTCAACAGATGGCGGAGAAATTAGGCTTTGCTTCTGGCACTGCCGCTCTTGTGAATGAATGCCCAACGCCAGGATGCCCATTCGCAGGCCGTATTTCTGCGAGCACTTACTCTCTCGAAAAGGACAAAGACAAAACACACAAGCGCCCATGAACTACATCCTCAAAAACTGGAAAACGTCGCTGGCTGGACTGGTTAGCATCGCCGGAATCATCACCACCGTTTGGCTTCCTCAATACAACGATGAGCTTCTTAAAGCTGTCGGAGTGTTGACTGGTCTTGGCTTGCTTGCCTCCAAGGACGGCAACAAGACCGGCGTATGAATCCGCTGACGGTCCTAACGGCCTTCTTTCAAGCTGCCACGGCTGCGCTCAAATCGTTGCCGTGGTTTTTAGCGTGGAAGGTTGCCAAGGATTTAGAGCATACTAAACTAGCCATCATTGACCATGAAGCCGAAAATACTGTTGCTGGTAAGCGCCGTGCTGACGTTCTCCGGGTGCTGCTTAAAGAGCGAGAAAGGCTTAATGACGCTCTACTCGCCGCCCTTCCTGAAACTGCCAGCGGGAACAGTGGTCAAGACAAGTGACGGCATTTATAAGGCTCAGGTTGATGAAGTCTGGCACTCAGACTCCGAGTATCAAAAGCGCGTCTTGGAGTCTCTGAAATGACCGTTGCTGGTGCCATCATTCTTACCATTTGCCTGCTTGGCTGCGTGCCGTTGGCGTTCTATCTTATTCAAAAATGAAATACCATAACATATGCCTAGACCCTGGGCATGGAATGAGCAACCGGAGGGCTGGCAAGTATGATCCTGGCGCTGTGAATGGCAAGCATGAAGAGGCTGCGATTGTCATGGATTGGGTGAATGAACTGCGGGCCATCCTGCAAGCGCGAGGTCACAAGGTCATTCGGACTCGAATCAATGCCAGTGACGAGGCTCCTGTTTCTGCCCGTGCTGGTATTGCTCAGGACTACGATTGCGAGATCATGCTGTCGTTTCACTGTAATGCTGCCAACGGATCAGCAAACGGCACGGAGACGTTTTACAGGGGCGAGCCACACAGACTTTATGCTGCGGAGCTAAACGGCAAGATTTGCGCTGCTCTTGAAACTCGAAACCGTGGAGTCAAAACTGAGTCACAGAGCCAGCATTCACGGCTTGCGGTGATGTCCTTCCAGCCTTGTTTCTTGATCGAGCTTGGATTCATTGACCACCCTGGCGACTTGCTTGCGATGCTTGATCCTGTTAAGCGGCTGGCAGCGTGTGAAGCTATTGCGGAGATGCTATGACCGATTGGGAAAAAATTGCCTCACACTTCAACTCAACGGCCAAGTGCAGACGCAGAAAGGACGCAAAGCCGCAAGTCCAGCATGAACCTGGATGCACCTTCATTTGCTGCGAGCATCAATCGTGCGCGTGCACTTTGAACGGCCACGCAGACATGCCACTCAGCCAGTTTCTAGCCAAGTGGCATGAGTTGCATGGGTGATTAAAGGAATGGTTGTAACAATGAGCGTGGATGAACATGCTCAGAAAAACCCTTCAAGTCTAAGGCTGTATTCATTTCTTTGAATACTTCTCCCATAGCCGCTGCCCGTTGCTGCCAATAAACCGCATCGGCCTGCGCGGTCGTCAGTTCGTGTTGAAGCTTCTCGTATTCTTCCAGCGGAACAAGTTGGATGATTTCGCCGTTGTGTGAGTATGGGATAGTTGTCATTGTATGAAGGGCTGGAGTTTGGCGAGGGCGGTGGAAACCATACCTGTCTCAACTCGGTTGTCCGGCACATTGCCGAGTTGCGCTTGGTATTGCCATTCTTCGTTCATTCGTTTCAACGCCTCATGCGCCTCCTTGATGGCATCGCGCATGGCGAAGGCCTCGCGTTCGAGGGTGCGGGCGAATTCAGCGTCAACCACATCTCTCCTGGGAAGCGCTGTGGTATACTCTTCGTTATCTGTTCTTGGTGTATCGCTCACTTCGCCACCTCCTTCCATTGTTCCATCCATTCCCTTGCTCTAGGCCAGCTTTCCTTATGGTTGTCCAGGGCGTCCATATAGAGCACATCAATAATCTTGTGCGCCTCCGTGATGGCCTCGCGCATGGCGGTGTTCTCGCGTTCGAGGGTGCGGGCGAATTCACGTATTTCGTTCCAAGGTGTGCCACTGGAAGATCCGTATTTACGTTCGAGAGCGTCTGTTCTGGGTGTATCACTCATGGCATCGTAATTCTCCAAAGGTGTGTGTTTTTTCCTGTCTTTTTGCAAAAGGATTTGATCCATTGTTTTGTGTTTTCGCGCATTACGATCTTGCCGCAATGCTTGCACTTATAGGCCGTCCCTTTTGGCGTCGAGAGCGATTTGAGCGATGCGCTCTGCCGCTTGGTGCGCGGCTTGGATGGTTTCAAGGATTGTGACATCGGATTCAGAGGAGTATCTCCACATGACAGCAAGGATTTCGTTTCGGAGTTGTTCGACGGCGGTCATGGCAGCGTAATCCTCCTCCAGTGGGTTGCTGTGTAGGTCCCCCATTTCCGTTTTTCGGCTCCAGTTTTGTAGCTGCATTGCCATATACACTTGCCATCGCTCCACTCGACATCCTCAAACTCGTCGGCGTCGTCGCGTTCTGGCAGCCTCTCCGTGACCGGCACCCATTCGAGCTGGGCGAGCCTGTCGCGCATACCTGCGAACATATTATCAACCTGGGCAATCAATCCGGGCATGTGTGGAAGCGGCTCCCAATCCGAGGAACCGTTTTCTTTGATCTCCTGCCACATCCGCAGGGCAAGAGATTTGAGTTGCTCGTAGTCTGGTTTTGTTGGTGTGTTCATGGTGGTGTTAGTTGAGTATTTCTTCTGGCCAAGCTGAGAGGATGGATTGAATAATTTGACGTTCCTGCTTGCTTTGCGCATAGCCGTAAGACATTCTTTCATTATTAAACAATAACAGGTCAATCGCTGCGATGGTGGACCGCCAGCCTGCTTCGGCTGGGCCTGCGCATGAGGCGATGAAGGTAGTGTTGGCATGATTCTCCAACTCCACAGCCTCGGCGTTAACAGTAGAGGTATGGCCGCCGCAGGCAGCTACCTGACGTTCGTTGTTATTCTCAATCCGAGTAGATGCGTAACGAGTCTTGTGCCAAGTTCCCGGCGTCCGCTTTTCCGCTATAGCCAGCAGTTGCTCGCACTTGGCTTTGATCTTGTTGAGGTGTTCGATGGTGGTCATTGTTTCCAAAGGTTGAGGGTTTTGAGGAATGCTTCGGCGCGTTGGGCGGCGGTGGCATCAACGCAGTAATCAAGCCTCTCCGCATATTGCGGAATCCTAAGTATTTTCTCCGCCTCGTGCATGGCATTGAGGTCTTGCAGAGGGTCGTTGTCCTTGCATGGATGCAGGCGTTTCCCATCAAAATAATACCAAACGCCTGCAAAAAGCTCGATGGCTCCTTGGCTGGCTTGGGCTATTGCGATTTGTTGTTCTTCTAGTGTCATGTTATTTGTTGGTGACTGGTTGACGGAGATGAATGCAAATGACTTCTGCATTGATCTTGCCGGTGGCATCATGCCAGACGCAGACCGCCTCCTTGTCCGATCCCGGCTGCTCGTCGGCGTAGCGCCAGCCGATGATGTCAGCTTCTGAGTAATTTTGTCCCCATGCCCATTTGCACGCTGGTCCTTTATGAGTTGATCCGCTTTCACAAAGTATTTCGACGGTGGCAGCCCTCCCACACGGCATCGGATCGCCGGGCGTGTGCCGGGTCCAGGTCTTGCCGTCTGGGCCGATGAAGGTAGTGGTTGCCGCTTTGACCATTGCACCGAGAGCATCGGCTGTGGCCTTATCCATAGGTTCGCAATCCTTGGTATTGATGGAGACGATTGGGAATGGCTCCGCCTTGGCCTGCGGGCCGAAGCCGGGCTTCCACTTGAGGACGCGGTAGGCTTTAATAACAGACCAAGCTAACGCACTTGGTGGCGCTATCGACCACGGTCCGTGTTTTGTTATATTGGTGTCATATTGTTTATACTCAAACTCCTCCACCTCCTCATCTTTGAGGGGGCATGACCGTCCGTCGTGCGGAATCCATGGAACCTCGTTCGGATCAACGCCTGCGTCTTTCTCGGCATACTGATTCCAGTTTTCCAGGGCGTCTTGGTGCTTCGGCGCATACTCAGGACACAGATGCAGGTCGTCGGGATGGACTTCGTAAAGATCAACATCAGCGTCCCAGCCCCATGAGACATCGTTATCCCAACCCAGGGTTTCTTCAATACCTTTCAATCCGCAACGAATCCTCGCCCCTGCGGCGGCATAGGCTTTCAGCCGGGCGTATGGGTCGTCAGTAGCCGCAGGCTTGATCTTGCCAAGCTCCGCCAGAAAGGCGCGGGCGATGGCGAGGCGGCAGCTAGTCTCTTCAGGCCAGCGAGAATCGTCATTCCGTGCGATTAACGCGGAGTAGTAGCTAACTGGAAACGCCGCATCAATGGCGGCTTGGATTTGGGTGTCTGTGTGGCACATGGTGGTTACTTGTTGAGTTCTTCGATAAGAGCGTCTGCGGCACCTACTGCCCATTTGGCAATGATGTCGTCTGGTGGTGTCTGTGTGCTGTGGTGAAGATGAGCGTTGGTGACTGCCTGGAGAATGCCTTGCATCGCCCGCCCGGCAAAATAGGCGCGTAGGGTCATGCCAACAGTGTCATAATCAAAAGGAGTTGGAAAAGCCGGGCCTCCATCGTTTGGTTTCGGTGTGCTCATGGATTTGTGATGTTGTTTGTTTTGTTGGGATAATGACGGCCACGGGCAAGGGGCGGAATGCCAAGCTTGCGACGAGCCCTGAGAACACACTGCGGAGTGCAGCCGATTTGGCGTGCTATTTCGTGATTGTTGAGTGACCAGTTTACGTCAGCCCACGGTCCAGCTTTTGTTGGCCACTTGTGCGGCTTGCCGTTACAGCGTTCGCAATCGGCGTAACCAGATGGATTGTGTGTGCCACACGTGCGGCAGCAGCCAGCAGCGCGGCGCGCTTGTCTCCGTTGTTTTTCTCGTTCTGATTTGATGCTCATGGTGCACCTATCATCAACCCTCATCCGGTAAGTTCAAGTAAAAAAAAAGTAAATTGTGTTTGACGGTGATTTGTGGCTGTGGTTTTATTGGGGCGTCAGCAACGACACTTTTCACCATGACCATTCAAATTACACCAAAGGAAATCGTTACAGCGCTCAGCTATGGTTCGCTTGTTTTTGCCGTGACTCAAAACGCTTTTAAGCGTGAGTTTAAATGGAGCGTTGAACTGCCTGTCAGTGGCAGGGCTTCTATTGAGGAGTATGCTGCTTTTTACACTCCTAGTCGTGGTTTTAAGCGCATCGAATGTGAGCCATCGGAAGCATATCTTGCTTATCGCTCAATTATTGCTGCATAATTTCAATGGGGGCCGCGCATCCTTCACGCGGAATTAACCACTAACCACCATGGGCAAGATCATCATTACTACGACACCAAGAGAGCATGCTGCTATCAAGGCCGCTGCTCAGGAAGGACATCGAACCATTAACCAGCAGGCCAAGCTGGCAATCATGGAGCATAACTCAATCCGTGAAAGGTTGACCGCTCTCATGGCAGGCCGTGGCGAGTTGCGCAACCCTTACCGGAAACCATGAAAACCACCTGCATTCTCATTCTCGTTTTTCATCTTATCCTTGCACTGCTTTTCCTCGCTTATGAATAAATACCCTGCCGACAGAATCACCGATCACCGCGCCGAGTTTGCGCTTCGCTTCATGGACCACTACCGCCAGAACAGCCCTCGCCAGCGTCGCCTGCGCCAGCTTCAAAATGCCAAGGCTGCAACGCATTACGAGATGATTCGATTTGTTTGCCAAGTGTTAGTCGCATTTGGATTCTTGGCGCTTATTACCATTATGTTTTTTGCGCTATGATTACTATTGAACAAATCAAATCCGCCCTGCGCCAGCACATTGCCGAGGCGGAAGCGGTTCCAGCTACGAAGTGGAAGATTCGGCAGTCAAATCATGGAACTTTTATTTGCAAAGATGACAGCCATTTGGTCGGTGTGCCAACAGATGTCTGCCGTTTGTGGAACTCTTCAGCACTAGAAGCCAATGCCACCTTCATCGCCTACGCTCGCACCATGTCACCGACTGCGTGCAAATGCCTTCTACTAGCTATTGAAGGTCTCGAAAATGTTTATGAAAGCGATTCCATCGAAAGTCGCGAAGCCGGAGACATTCTCGAACAAATCCGCCAGGAATGGCATAACCAGACAAAATAAATACCATGAACAACGAAACACAACTGACCGTATCCATCGAAACACAAGCCTTTGAGCTTGCGCAACGCCAAGCTAAAGCACTGGCGACATCAACGCTAGTTCCCAGGGAGTTCCAAGGCAATCCGGCCAACTGTCTTATTGCTCTCAACATGGCGCAACGCATGAAAGCCGATGCTTTCATGGTCATGCAGTCGCTAGACATCATCCACGGCAGGCCATCTTTCCGCGCTCAATTTTTGATTGCGATGGTTAACGCCTCTGGCCGCTTCTCTCCGCTTCAGTTCAAGTTTGAGGGCGAAGGGAAGAACAAGTCATGCCAAGCCTACGCAACCAGCCGCGAGACTGGCGAGGTTTGCAGCGGTCCTATTGTGACTTGGGCAATGGCAGAATCAGAAGGCTGGACCAAGAAAAACGGCAGCAAGTGGCAGACAATGCCTGATCTGATGTTTACCTACCGGGCAGGCGCTTTCTTTGCTCGTATCTATGCACCTGACATTACTTTGGGATTGCACACAACAGAGGAAATTATGGACATTGAGGCTACCAACATGGCTCCGCGTGATGTCACTCCGAACAAGGTCAAGCCTATTGATCCATTCGCTAAGACGGCTAAGCCTGTCATTGCAGAATCCGGCGATATGTTTGCCGCCAAAGTGCCACCAGTGCCCGTGCTGGATGTCGTTAAATCCAAGCTGGCAAAAGCCAAGATCGAGTTTCACAAGATCACTCAGGATTTGTTGGATAATGGCATCTTAGAGGACAAGCGCAACAATCCAGACGATTGCACGGATGATGAGTTGCGTGCTATCTTGGCCGCTATGCCTTCCATCATTGCAGCGCAGAAAGGAGGTGCGGCGTGAAGGAGCGACCCATTCTTTTCTCCGGGCCGATGGTCCGGGCCATCCTCGAAGGCCGCAAGACGCAGACGCGGAGAATTGTGAAATTGCCAGACGGCATCAATCACAGTGAATTGACGCTAACGCGAATGCAGGACGGCTATCCAGAAGGTTCTCGTCCCGTCTTCGGGGATGACGAAGAACCAAACTTTTTTTCTGTCCGCAACCCCTACGGCCAGCCTGGAGACAGGCTTTGGGTGCGAGAGACGTGGGCTCCTCATGCAGATTTGGTGCGTGCAGCCATTTATCGTGTTGATCCGGGTGGTGATTATCAGGACAATGTGACTCAAAATTTCCGCTGGAGACCCTCCATCCACATGCCCCGCTGGGCTAGCCGCATCACGCTGGAGGTGACGGGAGTGCGGGTGGAGAGGCTGCAGGACATCCGTGCACACGACGCCATTGCCGAAGGCGTCGAAATCAGTGACCTCGCCAAACTCCACGCCCTGGCTCTACGAAAGCAGGGCAGGAACATATCCGCCGCCGTCGTCGAATACGGAATCCTCTGGGAATCCATCAATGGCCCTGGCTCCTGGGATGTGAATCCCTGGGTGTGGGTGGTGGAGTTCAAGCGTGTGCAGAAAGGAGGTGCATCTTGAATATCTTTCGAGACATCGAGCAAGGAACAGATGAGTGGAAGTTGCTCAGGAAAGGCAAACCTACTGCCTCCAACTTTAGTAGCATCGTGACCGCTGCCAAATGCGAACTTTCCAAGTCCGCTGATGGATACATCAACGATTTGATCGCCCAGACATTCTGCCCCGATTGGGAGCCGTTTGAAGGCAACTACTGGACGAAGCGCGGAAACGAGCTTGAGCCACAAGCTAGGCTGGCATTCCAAGTAGCTACTGGCTACCAAGTGGATCAGGTTGGCTTTGTCTTGCACGACAATGGCATTCTGGGTTGCAGTCCTGACGGTTTTGTCATGGACGGCGGCGAGATTGTGGCTGGCCTCGAAATCAAGTGCCCTGCGCCTAACACGCATGTCGAATGGATGCGGGCCGGTGTGCTGCCTGACAAGTATAAGCAGCAGGTCCATGGTTCTATGATTGTGACTGGAATCCGCCAGTGGCATTTCTGGGCATATCATTCAGCCATGAAACCGCTTCATGTGCTAGTAACCTGGGACAGTTACACAGATGCGATGGTTAAACCGCTGATGCAGTTCTGTGACCTCTATCGCAAGGTTTATGCTGAAACCGTAAACAAGCTCACTCTGGAATGAACTACTCACTAGCCAACGAGCATTACGAGCAAGTGACGCTGATGAAGTGGGCTGCGCTGAATCGTGGCACGTTTCCAGAACTGGACTTGCTCTATGCAGTTCCTAACGGTGGCCATCGTCATATCACCGTGGCGCAACGCCTGAAAGCCGAGGGCGTAAAGCCAGGAGTTCCAGACTTGTGCTTGCCAGTGGCACGGCACGGATTCCATGCGCTTTACATCGAGATGAAAAAGCGCGTAGGCGGGAAAGTTTCAGCCGAGCAGGCCAAGTGGAAAGCAGCACTCGAAACACAAGGAAACTGCGTCCACATTTGCAAAGGCTGGGAAGAAGCAAAAGACATACTGACAAAATACCTGACAACGACACATGAATAAACTGAATCTCTCCATTGACGCTCTTTCACTGCAAGGAGCTCAACTTATCAAATCAACCAAGACGGGAAAGGACCTGCTTGTCATTGAGCTGGATTCTTCACGGATGCAAAAGCACAACAACGGCAAGGTTTACCTGAATCTTGACGTGATCGAGCGCCGTGAAGGTGCCGACAAATACGGCAACACGCATTTTGTGACCGAGACTTCCAGCAAGGAGGAGCGGCAACGGGGCGTGACGGTTCCTATCATCGGCAACGCCAAGACTTACACGTTTAGCAAGCCGCGCCAGGATGCGCCGAAGCAAGAAAAGCCGCGTGATGATTGGGAGGCTGCCGGAGGAGCAGCTAACGATCAGGATATCCCATTTTAGCCACTTTCAGCGGGGCGTTATTGCGTCGGAGTGTTTCCGATGCCGCCACGGCCCTACCATTTGTCAAAAATGGAGCGAATAGGGCCACCGCTGACCACTTTCACAAAACTACTATGACACCAGAACAACAACATCACATCCGCGCCAGCTTGAACCTGATGAGTTCACTGGCTTATCAAAACGCCAAAGAGAAAGGATTCCACGACATAGACGAGCAATGCCGCCCGGTGGATAATTATGCACGCTGGACGGTGAATCTTCACGGTGAAGTTTCGGAGCTTTGGGAGGCTGCGAGAAGGAATTCACTACTGAAACCGTGCGATAAACACAGTGAAATGTGCGAGCAGTTTCACGATAGCCTCACAAATGAGGAGGAAGAAATGGCTGACATCATTATCCGCGTCTTAGACATGGCTAAAGCCTGTCATGTGGACATTGGGCGTGCGGTGATCTTGAAGCATCTTTACAATGCATCGAGGCCGCACATGCACGGTAAGTTGGCATAACCAAACAAAGACAAATACCATGACATTAACTCAACTCATAGAGAAAAAGCGTCACGCTTATGAGGATGCCGGATTTAATCCGGTATTCATGCCAGACCAGCTTTTTGATTTTCAAAGAGCTTTGGTTGATTGGGCTGTTAGGAAAGGCCGAGCTGCAATCTTTGCTGATTGTGGTTTGGGTAAGTCTGCAATGCAGATGACCTTTGCTCAAAACGTAGTGCAAAAAACAAACGGGAGAGTTTTGGTTTTAACTCCTTTGGCGGTTGCCCCTCAAATGGTTGAAGAGGCTGCTAAATTTGGAATTGAAGCGACACGCTCAAATGATGGCAAGGTATCGGGCAAGATTGTTGTCACCAACTACGAGCGGCTTCATTACTTCAACCCTGCTGATTTTGTCGGCGTGGTTTGTGATGAATCCAGTATTCTGAAAAATTGCGATGGTGTGACAAAAGCTCAGGTAACTGACTTTGCTCGCAAAATGAGCTATCGCTTGCTGTGCACGGCTACTCCAAGCCCGAACGATCTTATTGAGCTTGGCACCTCATCCGAGGCGCTTGGCTACATGGGCTTCAATGACATGCTTTCGACGTTCTTCAAGAAGGACGCGGGAACGCACAGCCGAAAAGATGAGTTTCGTTCTGGTGTCTGGCGTTTCCGTGGTCATGCCGAAAAGCATTTTTTCCATTGGGTTTGTTCTTGGGCTAGAGCAGTTCGCAAGCCTTCCGACCTTGGATTTAGCGATAAGACTTTTGAGCTTCCTCAACTTATCACAAGGGAAACAGTGGTCAGAAATGATGAGCCGTTAGAGGGCATGTTGTTTACCATGCCTGCCGTTGGATTGCAGGAGCAAAGGCAGGAAAGAAGGCGCACTTTAGAGATGCGCTGTGAAGCTGCTGCGAATGCCATTAATGCGCACGACAAGGCAGCGGTGGCATGGTGTTATTTAAACGATGAGAGTGCGGCTTTGAAGTCTGCAATTCCTGATTCTGTGGAAGTTTCTGGAAGTGATTCCATGGAAGAAAAGGAAGAGGCTTTCATGGGATTTGCTAAGGGGCAAATCAGAGTTTTGGTCACTAAACCGGAGATTGCTGGATTTGGCCTTAACTGGCAACACTGCGCTCATCAGACATTTTTTCCATCTCATTCGTTTGAGCAGTTCCACCAAGCTATCCGTCGAAGCTGGCGCTTTGGACAGAAGAATCCTGTAACGGTGGACATCATCACCAGTGAAGGCGAGCGCGGCGTTTTGGCGAATCTCATGCGCAAGGCTGAACAGGCGGAGACGCTTTTTGCAAATCTCGTGTCGCTCATGGGCGAAGCTAACACGTTCAAACAAGCCCAAACATCTACAAAACCAACATTAGTACCAACATGGCTGTAAAAGATCAACTTATCACCGACCGCTTTGCACTCTACAACGGAGATTGCATTGAGGTCATGTCGGAAATGCCAGCGGGAGCGATTGATTTCTCAGTCTATTCTCCGCCGTTCTGCGCTCTTTACACTTATTCAAATGATCTGCGCGACCTTTCCAACTCGCGCAATTACGAGGAGTTTTTTGAGCATTACGAGCTAGTTGTGGAACAGATTGCCAGGATCACAAAGCCAGGGCGATGCACCGCAGTTCACGCGATGGATGTTCCTGATTCATGCAATCTGGGAAACTTCCTCACTGACTTTCCAGGTGACATCATTCGCCTTCATCAAAAGCATGGATTCAAGTATGTAGCTCGTCATCATATCTGGAAAGAGCCTCTTGGCGTTCGTAACCGGACAATGGCGAAGGGATTGGCGCATAAAACTGTGTGCGATGATTCTACGCTTTGTGATGTTGCTGGCGCTGATTACCTGCTGGTGTTCCGCAAGGAGGGTAAAAATACGGTGCCTGTAAGCCATGAGCGAGGTTTGCTGGAATACTATGGCACCGACAAGCCTCCTCACGATCTGATTCAATTCCGAGGCATGGAGGGCGATCAGAAACTGAATAAATATAGTCATCACGTCTGGCGTCGTTATGCATCGTCATCATGGCATGATATTGACATCTCGAATGTGCTTCCATATCAGGAGGCTAGGGATGCCGAGGATGAAAAACATGTTCATCCTCTCCAGTTGGATGTCATTGCGAGGGCTATCGAGCTTCGATCAAATCCCGGTGAAGTCGTATTCACTCCATTCATGGGGGTTGGATCGGAGGTTTATCAGGCTGTTGTGATGGGCCGTCGTGGCATTGGCACGGAGCTAAAACCGTCATACTATCGGCAGGCGGTGAAAAACATCACGTGTGCAGGCGAAAAAAGAGAGCAGGACGAAATGCCACTTTTCCGTTGAATCCTGGGCCGTTTCTGGTATAGAAGCGGCACCATGACCTCTCCGATAGCAGCCGGACGAGTTCAAATCTAAGCTAATTTTCCCTCCCTTTGCCATTGCCGTTCGCGGCGTGGGCTGCTCAAGGGGAGGGATTTTTGTGCACATGCGTATCAGAACGATTAAACCTGAATTTTGGAGCCATCCAGTAATGGCCAAACTGGATGATGCTACTAAGCTACTAGCTATTGGCCTTCTCAATTTCTCTGACGATGAGGGATACTTCTACGCCGATGAAAAACTGATTCGGTCTGCTCTACGAGCATTCGACGATGATTCGTCGATTGTTCGTCGAAGCCTCGCGCAATTGGTGGAAATCGGTTATATTGACATCCGAGTTCACCCAACACACGGAAACGTTGGTTGCGTTACATCTTTCAAGAAACACCAGCGTGTTGATCGTCCTAAGTCGTCTGAAATCAAGGAGTTATACGATTCGACGAACGATCGACGAACATTCGACGACGATTCGACGAACGATCGACGCTGGAAGGGAAGGGAAGGGAAGGGAAAGGATAATACTTCAACATCGCCACAAAAGCCTGACGGCTTTGATGAGTTTTGGATTTCTTATCCTCGGAAAGTTCAGAAGGGAGAAGCGCTCAAAGCCTGGGCAAAGATGAAGCCTGACTTGGCAGAAGTCTTGAAAGCTCTTGAATGGCAGAAGCGGTCACCAGACTGGACCAAGGACGATGGGCAGTTCATCCCATACCCTGCCAGCTACCTGCACGGCATGAGGTGGACCGATGAGAAGCCAGCGACACAACCGCAACAACGCAAATTTCCTTCCTGCCTGTGAATCCATTCCCATCCAAAATTCCTGCAACTGAGGAACTTTTGCAGAATATCAATCAACCTTTACCTTTTTCCGACGAAGCAGAGAAAGCTGTTATTTCTTCACTGCTTCAAGACCCGGTTGCACGAATCGGAGAAATCCGGCTGACGCTGAATCCAGATGCTTTTTACGTTGAAGCACATCGGACGATGTTTGTAGCTTTGATTGAGCTTTATGACCTATCGGCACCGATTGACTCGATTGTTTTGACCGATCATCTTCGGAAAGCTGGGTTGCTTGACCGTGCTGGTGGTCCTGCATTCATCACAGAGGTTTTTACCTTTATCCCATCGGCTGCTCATTTCCGGCATTACCTGTCTATCGTGCTGGAAAAGTATGCTGCCCGCAGGAACATCACCGCTCACGTTCGGGCTTTGCATGAGTTTTTCAAACCTACTCAGAGCATTGCAGAAAGCATTTCAGCGGCGGAAAGCCACATCATCGAGGCTGAACGTGGCATTATCCGCCGTCTTGATCGAGTCCACATCAAGGAAGCCATTCCCGGTTTGTTGGATGAGCTTCAAGAACGCCATAAAAACGGCGGGAAGCTACCAGGATGGAATACGGGTTTTGATTCGATTGACCGTAAATGCAATGGGTTGATGCCCGGTAAGGTTACAGTTTTTGCTGGGTTGCCTTCTGACGGCAAATCCACGATCATGCAGAATTGCGCCAGGAATGCCCTTCGTGCAGGCGCAAGGGTTGGCTGGTATTCGTTGGAGATGCCCACGAATGAGCAGGTTATGCGAATCCTTTGCGAAGATTCAGGAGTTGACTCGGAGTCGCTTTACAAGGGGCTGATGTCTCGATCTCAGCAGGATATGCTTCAGCGGTCAATCCGTGAACTTAGCAGTCTGGGTGCTGACATCGTGGACACTGACGGCAGGACGGCAAACGAGATTCTAGCCGACATTGAGGCCAGCCGATATGACGTTGCCGTTGTGGATTACCTGCAACTTATGGAAATGGATGGCCGTCGAGGTGCCACACGGGAAGAGATCATTGCCACGATCAGCCGCAGGATGAAGCAGACGGCAAAGAAAACTGGCTGCCACATCCTCACAGCTTCCCAGCTGAACGACAACGGCAAACTCAGGGAATCGAGGGCGATTGGCCAAGATGCTGACAACGTGTTCATGGTTCATAAGTTCACGAATGAAGCCGGTGAACTGGACGAAACTCGAAGGGTTTTGTTTTGCGATAAAAACCGAGCAGGCTCTAGGCATTGGTCGGTAAACCTGCTTTTCTCAGGCCCAACATTCACGTTTAAGGAGGACATAACCGATGGACTGTGAAACCACCCTTTCCCGCATCTTTTCAATTTGCGACCATGTTTCACGCACCGGAACGCCAATCCGCTGTCCTGATACTGCCGATATAGCTGCACGATGTTTTTTGGGCGTTTCCGTGCAAAAGAAGGGTAATTGGCGAAGGAAGCAAAGCGGCAAGCGTGAAAAGTCGCAAAAATGAGAAAAAAATGCCAAGTCACCTATTTTGACGCTGGCAAAATACTAACCAACCACCAACATAAAGAACCATGAAACACGTCCTCTATATCATTCGCGGCCTTCCTGGCTCCGGCAAATCCACTCTCGCCCGTAAACTTTGCCCTGACACTCACTTCGAGGCCGACATGTATCACATGGTCAACGGCGTTTACAAATTCGATGCCAGCCGCATCAAGCACGCCCATGAGTGGTGCAAAGCGCATGTCGCCGCCGTTCTTTCTGGTAACAATCAGTCTGTTGCAGTGTCCAACACCTTTACCCAGCGCTGGGAATATCAGCCTTACATCGAGCTTGCTGACGAAGCTGGTTACGACGTTCAGGTGATCGAGTGCCACGGGAATTGGAAAAACATCCACAACGTTCCCGAGTCGGTCCTGTCAGCTATGCGCAAACGCTGGGAACCTCATCAAGATTAAATTATGTATTGGCTCATCACCTACCGAGATTTCAAAGGAGCAAAGCAACGCCGTAGCTGGAAAGGGTCGCTTGGCTACGCGATGCAGAAGTGCAAAGACCGTGATGATTGTTCTATCCTGCTGGAGTGGTCACCCATTAGCGAACGGGCGCATAACTTGCTCAAAGCTCAGACGAAGCAGACTACGGAGCGGCCTATCTACAATATGACGAGAAAGGAGGCACTATGAATCCATTCGATGAATTTTTGCTGGTCCTGGAAACTAGACATCCAGATGTTGCAGCTCAGGCTGGCTGTATGCAGTCGCTTTTGCGTATCTTAGCCATTGGAAATCAAGAGGTTGTGCAGGAACTGCAATGGTATTCCGCCGAGATGCGGAAACAAATGAGCTTGCAATCTGCCACCACGAAGGAAGATTAATGGACCATGCCAGTATTGAAAAACCAGAAGCATGAAGCTTTTGCCCAAGCGGTCGCCCTTGGTATGCCATCAAGCCAAGCTTATACTGAGCATATCAGCGGCGGTAAGTGCTCTGACAGAACCGCAGAAGTTGAAGGATCAAAACTCGCCAATTCTCCTGAGGTATCCCTGAGGATTTCAGAATTACGAGAAAAGGTTGCAAATTCTGTAGAGCGCAAGTTTGCCATGACCAAAGACAAATGGCTGGATGAACTGGCCGCGATTGCTTCAGAAGCACGGCAGACTGGCTACTTTTCCGCCGCTTCCGGTGCTCTTGCTCATATTGGCAAGGCATCGGCCTATTTTGAACCTGAACGGCATAAACTCGAAATTGAGGTCATCATCGGTGGCAACGCAGAAGGTCAAAATCAGGATTGAGCCACGGCCTCACTTCCGTGAGTTCCTGGAATCCACCAAACGGTGGGCGGTGCTGGTTGCTCATCGAAGGGCGGGCAAGACTGTTGCTGTTGTCCAAAAGCTCATCCGGTGTGCTTTGACGCATAGCCGGAAGGGACCGCCGCTCCGCTACGCTTACATTGCGCCGACCCGAGATCAGGCCAAAGACATCGCCTGGGCATACCTCAAAGACTACTGCGAAAAGATACCGGGCACCACGATCAACGAGAGTGAGTTAAAGATTACGCTCTTCAATCGGGCGGTGATTCGCCTCTACTCCGGTGAGAACTACGAGCGAATGCGCGGTCTTTACTTCGATGGTATCGTAAGTGACGAGGATGCGGATATTCCTCCTGCCGCCTTTGATTATGTCATCCTGCCTTGCTTGCTGGATTACAACGGATGGCATACCCGTATCGGCACGCCGAAGGGAAGAAATGCGTTTTACAAGGCTTACACGTCGGCACTGAATGACCCGGACAGCTTTACGCTGATGCTGAAAGCCTCGGAGTCTGGCATTCTGTCGCCGGAATCTTTGAAGGCCATCCGCGAGAAAACGACCGCTGACAGTTATGCGCAGGAAATGGAGTGCGACTTTAATGTGGGCAGGCCAGGAGCGATTTACGCTAAGCTGGTTGAACAGGCTTATCGCGAGAAGCGCATCTGCAACTTCCCGGTGGCTGACACTTTGGTTCACACTTCCTGGGACTTGGGCAGCCCGACGAACACAACCGTTTGGTATTGGCAGGTTGTGGGGCGTGAGATCAGGCTGATTGATTGCGATGTCGGACTCATTGAGGGCGTGGAGACCATCACCCAGCGCGTTTCATGGATGATGAAGAAGGGATACGCCTATGGGAAGCACTTCCTGCCCCACGATGCAGCCCAGACTGAGCGCGGTGGCTCCTCGTTTGAGCGGGAAATCCGGGCCGCAGGTCTTGCCAGTGTGATCGTGCTCAAACGGTGTGTGGACATCTGGACTGGGATCAACGGTCTAAAAGGACTGTTTCCGTCGCTAGTTATTCACGCTGAACGGTGTGCGAAAGGCATTGAGGCATTAGAGGCTTACCATACTAGGGAAGTGGACATTGGGCGAATCATCAACAACGAGCCGGTGCACGATTGGTCCTCGCACAGTTGCGATGCGGCCCGCTATATGGCCGAAGCCATTCAGCAGGGGCATATCAAGATTGCTCAACCTATGGTCCGCAGCATGGAGGAAATGGACTTCGAGTATGGTTTTTCTGGCAAAAGACGCCAGCTAGTGCAAGAAACAGACGGACTCTGACACCATGACACCCGCCCAACAAGCCGCCAAGGTCGCTGCCCGCTTGGGCATGGACTTCACTAAAACCGTGCTGGAGCATCTGGAAGAGAACTGTTACATTTACAGTTCGCCCGATTGCTTCATCCTGGCCTGTGATACCTACCGGGAATTTGGCGAGTCTGCGCCGGAGGAAGCTATTTTTGTGACTCTTGCGGTCGGGAATCTTTACGAGTTTTTGGAGATTGATCCGCTCAAGGAAAGCCGGAAGTGGCTGGGATTTGCACGCGAGGATGGCGGAGAAACGCACTGGTTGCCATTCCAAGAGCTACGAAAAAAGGCTTGCTCTCATTCTCAAAAGTGAGAATATAACGAAGCCGTCACCTGTTGACGCAGTGTGACGGCTTCTAACCTCATCCATACTATAACTATGAACGAAGCTGCATATAAGCTAGCCGGGTCTATTCTCGGCATCAAGTTGAAGCCAAAACACGTCGAACGATTTTGGCGGTATGTCACAAAACTAAATGACGACCAATGCTGGGAATGGCAACGAGGATTGACCATTGCTGGATATGGCAAGATAAAGATCAGGCCAAAAACATTAAAGGCTATCGTGACTGGGAAACAGATCGGAAGAGCACACGTCTGAACTCC
>OGWF01000038.1_pt1 | contig 20381 bp, 27 predicted proteins | sample 1575951 | NCBI WGS metagenome assembly OGWF01 (sample SAMN07581523, study PRJEB24739) | freshwater metagenome | place: Singapore | collected 2015-01
CTCTTTGCCCTGTCGAAACCAGTCACCCCCATCAAAAGCACACATTAAGCAGATATTACTTCACCACTATCATCTGTACCATCGCACTATTTCAGGTGAGTAGCGATGTATGTGCTTTTGGTGGAGGAGGGGGGATTCGAACCCCCGTCCAAGACCTGTTTCACTTCACTTCATACAGCAATAACTCTTATTTATTCTACTCCAAAGTGTTCTTTGATGTTTTCTAAACAATGTAGTCTGCCAGTGTTGTAGTCAGCGTTGCCTACAGCGGTTTTACACATTGCCATACATTCTTCAATAACTCGTTCAGCGATATCATAGTGTTCGCTTTCAGGAATAATGCCCATACTCATAATGAGTTCACGGATTTTAGGATTTGGTGTCATTATACTTCCTTGAACAATGGGTTACTAGGAGTCAGATACCTAACAAACTCCAAGTTGGAGGGAAATGTGTCCAATGATCCTTTGTGTCGCATAATGCTAATGGTATGTGGTTCGGGGCGTTCCAATCCGTAGAAAAACATTTCTGTAGCACCACCATCGATCTGATTCTTAAAGATTTCTTGTATGTTCATTGTTTACTCCTAGCAAGTCCTTGATTAGTTGTTTCTTTTGTTCATCGGTCATACCCATTTGAACAACAATCTGTTCCAATAACTCTGCCCCGATTGTGTAGATAATATCTTTACGAATATCCTCTTTCATTAGAGTTAGTTCGTATAAGGTCATTCTTGGGATTTCTACATCCACTACTACACTTGGTTCAAATGTAGTTGGGTCTGTGATTTTGCGTAGATTGGAAACTTTCATTTTTCAACTCCAAAATGCTGTTTAATCTCTTGGATACATTGTTCTCCACCGTTCAACCAAGTATCTACACTTTCGGGAACAGGATCGCTAATCACCTGCTCACAACAACCGATACATTCCTGAACAATCAACTCGGCGAACTTTTCTACATTACCTTCGCCATAGCCCATTCCATCAATACTGCATCCAGCCTGTTGGGCAAGTTCTTTAATTCGTTCGTTCATAGAAAACCTTTTACAATCAACTTATATACACCCACTGCAACCAAGGCAAACAGTGAAATCATAGCAAGTATGACGATAGTTTCGCTTATGCTCATTTTTCAACTCCAAAATGCTCTTTGATATTATCAACTACTTGTTCTGCACCGTGTGATTCATATTCAAAAATGTCACCTTCTTTCTTTGACATTTTGAAAATATCTTTGCTGGTTTCTTGGCCAATGCGAATACATTCCCTAACAATCAACTCGGCGAACTTTTCTAATTTAGTTGGAATACCTTCGGGGTTGTATGTAGGCAACCCAGCCTCTCTAGCAAGTTCTCTAATTCGTTCGTTCATTCTTCAACTCCGAAATATTTGTAAACAGCATCTTCCATACCGTCGCCGAACTCTATACCAGCACGAGCAACCTGTAGTGTTTCTTTGATAATCAACTCGGCAAAATTCTCAACAAACACTTGTTGCCACTCAGAACCTTCCAACAACGGATTAACTTGTGCGGCAGCTTGAAACTGCAGTTCTTTAATTCGTTTGTTCATTTGAATATCTCCAAAGTAATAATCAGGATACTGGGCGCAGTAAAAACCAGTGCCAATGCCCAAAAGATACTATCACAATACCACGGAACATATGGAATGTTCAATGTTTCACATAGTTCTTTTTCGGACATTTTGCTCACATCAATGTAGTGAACTTTACGTTGGTTCATTACCATTCTCCTTCGGCTGATCGCATTAGATAAGCATACACCGCACTGGGTGCTACACTATAAATCTGTTCTGGTGTGTCATCACAAAATGCCTTGTTTGGGCCATTCCACCATTTCTCAGCCATATCTTTGCCTACCATAGCAATTACCAATGCTTCACATCTCGCTCGCATTCTTACAGGGTCTGTCGCAATGCTTTCCAGGGGTAGACCTCTTTTAGCGTTCATTCTTCAACTCCGAAATGTTCTTGAGTAAAGAACGGAACACTTCCTACCATTCTCGTAAATTTTAGATCAGTGGGGAATGAGTCAAGACTACCACGATGACGCTCAATGCGAACTTCACCATTCATTTCAGTGCCATAGAAAAAGTTATCTGTAGCACCACCTTCAATTTGTTCTCTAAAATACTTCAAAATCATTCTTCAACTCCAAAATGTTTTAGCAAGTCATCGCCTGCTAGATAATTCTTTACTCGTTTTACAGTATTCATACACACTTCGTCAAAACCAGTGCTTTCTTCAACATCAATAATCACACCAGTAAGATCCCAGGATTGTTTTCTATTAAGTTCCATACATTCCCGAACAATCAACTCGGCGAACTTTGCTAAATCTTTAGCACACCAGGCCGCACAATTATATTCCCAGTTGTCTGATTCGTATATTTCTTTACTTGCAGGATTAGCCTGTAGGACAAGTTCTCGAATTCGTTCGTTCATTCTTCAACTCCGAAATGTTTTAAGATACGCTTTTGGTCTTTATCATTCCATACAATCGCAACACATTCTTTCACAATCAACTCGGCGAACTTTTCTAATTTAGTTGGAACACCTTCTGGATTATAAGTTGGTAATCCAGCCTCATGAGCAAGTTCTCTAATTCTTTCGTTCATACATTCCCCAATCCTACTCTACTATAACCCAATTTACTCTTAATTTCTTTGCGGTCTTTATTCTTCTCTGGCTTCCATGCTCTAGGATCAACTGTTTCTCCAGTAAGCACATAACGAAAGTCTGGATCATAAACCATGCGACCTGACAGTTTCCAAATGGGTTCACCGTTATATGGGAAAATACAACCGCGGCACATACACCAACTCCAGCCAGTGTCTGTCATTACATTGCCGTTGACTGTGCCTACATACTTAACAACATTGCCTTTATACATTTCTCGCAAGGCTTCGTGATAGTCAATCATTACTAACTCCAGATTTTTATCTATTATAACACTTGTCGAACCCGCGTCCAGAACACTTTTCTCTTTGCTTCGTACAGCAATAACCTTTATCTTACAATAAGACTAGTGCGAACACAACCACACAGGCTATCATTCCCACTGCAAATTGAAAAAAATTATTGTCGTCCGGATCGTACATTATTCACCATCTTCATGTTGAGATTGCCAATCCATTAACCAATAAATGGCTAAAGCGACAATTCCACCACCGATAATCCATGCTAGATAACTCATAAAGTTATTTATACTTGGAGTTGTAATAATCTGATAACCATGCCCAATCATAACTAAGCATTAATTTATCAATATCACCATTCACGGCATCATAGTATTCTATAGCATCTTTTGCACCCTGTAAACAATTTTGGGCAAAATCACCCTCAGCTACATTTAACCAATTTCGTAGTCGATATTTGCTTGCAGGGTCATTATTTTTCTCGACACTTAACTTAATCTTTAACACTTCACGGAAACTAGTGCGCCATGTTTCTAACTCACTGGTATTGAATATAGCCACACCCGAATGTATGTCAAGTGACTGGTGCTTACTTGCTAGTGTAAAGTCTAATCCATTTACCGCAGTGTTTAGTGTCAACTGTTTATTATTAGCAACTATAGCCATATGACCGTATTCTAGTTGATTTACGGGATTTAGTGCAGTAAAGATATAATGCTTAGGTTCTTGTAATCTGTCAGGTTGCCAATTAAAGTCAAACTTTTCACTGACTCTTAACTTAGCGTTAATCAAAAAATACCACGGTGTATCTGAAATATTCGCTGCTGCATGTTGGCTGGCTACACGACCAACAACTTTATCAATTCGTTTGACCTTATTAGGTAGCTTGTGAGTGAGTTTAAGCAAATGCTCATAGTTACTATCTGCAACTGTTTCACCGTTGCTAAAGAACACAATATCCAATGGTTTACTACTGAATGTTTTGCTAGCGGTTTTTATATACGGGTAATCATACAATTCGTTCTTTACAATTTTAGTAGCCTCTTTGGGTACTAATACTCGTGTGCCACCCTCGTGTGTGATTAATATATTTTTTGTTTCTGGTGCCCATAGATTAACTGTATCAATGTCTTTGAATTGTGATGATACATTATCCTCTGTCATGAACACTGCATATGGGAAATCAAACTCTTTATCTAAACAACCTGCGTGACTGTCGCCGGTTACAAAAACTGGTGCCGGTAATCTATCAACATACTGATGGCTATTGTAATTTACTTTGAAGTCTGTTAAATTTGTAAGACTATCAATAACTTCTCTCATTTTAGTGACGTTCATTAAAAATGTGTCACCAAATTTTAATCGTTGGCTAGGGAATACATGCAGTTGCTCTTTAGTAAAAGGATCACAGATATATGTGAAATCAAACTTGGAGTAATCACATATACTACTGCAAATCCATACATAGTGTTCCTTTTTATCAGGAAGTATTTTCAATAAGTCTTTAATGGTATTCAAGTATGATTCATTGTATTTTACGATGTGGTCAAATTTTACATCGGGTAATTTATTACCATGGTCAATCATTACGATATCATACAATCTATTAACTGCATTGGCACGTTTAGTTTTAACAAAGTTCAACATACTGAGGTGTTCAATAGTTTTTACATACTTTGTATCCTCTTGAAATGTGTCTCTGTTAATAATATACGTAGTACCCCAATGGCTCCACTGAGTTCCAAACACATGAATCATTTTTAACTGCCAGGGGTTAGGATAGTACTTAAAATCAAATTCAGTGTAATCTAGTTCACTGTTCAATACCCAGAACAATGTCGTTGAACTTTTGTTTATGCAACGATAAATGGTGTCAGTCCAGTTACCGACATATCTAGTTTTTTGAATGTTTGGGAATCTAAGTTTTAGTTTTTCATATCTATCATTGGCTTCTGTATTACCCCGATCTATGTAAAACATATCCATCTTTTTGAATAGACCAGTTAGGTATTCTTCGTCTAACTTTTTATCTTCTAGGTAATTGTATGACTTGTATCCTTTTTCAATCATTTTACCATTGACAAAATAAGTCTGTGTCATTTCACTTTCAGTTGAACCGAACACATTTATATGGTATACATTCTCGTCTGTTGGACGCCATGAAAAATCAAAGGTAGAATAATCAATATCTTCACGCAAAGCCCAAAAGATTTCTCCGGGATGTTCTTCGATTAAATTATCTAATGTGTTTTTGATGTAGTATTTGGGGAAATCAAGTTTGCTAACGTCAACGTCATCGCGGCGCAAATATACAATAGTACCATCATTGTCCGGCGTTACATAGGTAGGACCATCGTTTTCATCTAAGACTGTTCCAAATTGGTATATGTATGGAGGGGCAGTTCCGTCAGGGTGCCAACTGTAGTCAAAAAACGGTGACTTGTCTGTGTTAAGCCAATACTTTAAGTCTGGTGGTCTACGACCTACTACATCTGATACGTATTTTATATCCGTAGCACCCGGTACTACATATTTGGGTCCATGAGTCTTAGCCCATACTGTACCAAATTGATATATGAAAGGTGGCTCAGCTGGATCAGGATGCCAACTATAATCAAAGTTGTCTATACTAAAGAATTCAGTGTCTTCCCAATTATCAGTTATTTCATTTTTTCTTTTAATTGGATCAACATCTGTTCTATAAATGACAATATCAGTGGATTCAACAGAACATAACCATGTTCCTGAATCTCGTTGCCACTGACTGGGCCAAATATTTATATGGTCCTGTGCCCAAACATCTTCATCTGGTAGTGTGTCAAAATCAAAATCCCAGTCAAAGCCTCGGTAATCACAAAATTCATTGATTATCCAAAAGTGCTCAGTCGTGGCTAATGCTTTAGCTTCTTCGAAAGAACTTACACGCTTTTCTCTGGGATGAACGTTGGGGGGATTACCGTAGTAAAATACATCACGAATCATGAAATATACTTATTGTGTGTTTTCATCAAGTTTTAAAAAACTTTGTATCAATACCCAACCAAGTATAATATTTACTAGAAAATACAGTGCTATTCCCAATAGATAGCTATTAGTAAAAATAACAGCAAATGTTCCTACTATTGCTGATGCTATTATTACAGCAATATACGAGAGCCAAAATAGACTCCTAATTCTATTATCTGACTCTTGTGTTTCCATAATGGATTACCTTTACAGTGTTGTTGTCTGTTGTATATCGACGCCATGGATCAACTATCACACTACCGTCAGCAATGTCAAAATACAACTTCTGCTTCTTTTCAACATCAGCGTAATCATACGTGATTTCAGCACAATGCGCTAATAACACTACTGCTTTGATAGGGGCTGTTATATTGTCTCCGGTCATAGGGTCAGCATATATAACATGTCTTCCCATTTCTTCACAATAATGTCCTACTAGTGTAGAATAACTTCCATCAATATACGGAACATTAGGTTTGTATGCTTTACCGTGAATCACAATAGGTAGCCCACTCTTAAATGATTCATCTACTAAACACTTAGCTAGATTCTTAGCTTGAATTTCTCTGGCGTGCATTATTGAATCGAATAAATCATAACCCAAGTCTAAGTTTTGTGCCATGTAGCGTAATGCAATATTATCACGAGGGTGACATGCACCCGCATCTCCCATACCCGCTGTCATATATTTAGGACCCATAATACGCATAGTAGACTGTGCTAACGCATTGGTAACAACATCAACGTTGATATTACCTTGTTTGATAGCAACGTCCTGAATCATATTGACTAATCCAATCTTTGCGCTGATAAACGTATTATAGAACACTTTGATGCACTCACATTCGTCCCAGGTTCCCACAATATAACGAGGATCGTTCTCCATAATAGTTTTGTAGAAATCGGTCAACATCTTTGCATCACCTGTCTCAGATCCGTCTTCTGTACCGATCATAACCATTTCTGGATTAACCATATCCCATTTGACACTACCCATAGCAATCAAATAAGGATTATAAATGAATCGTGTATTAGTAATGAGTGGCACAAACTCTCTGCGGGTTGTTCCGGGCAGCACTGTACTGATAAGAACCAATAACTGATTCTTGTTCATGTATTTGTTTGCTTCTTTAATGCAGTCTTTAACAGTCTCGTAATTAAAATCAACGGGATTCAAATGTGCTGAAGGCACTGATCCGTCATATTCTTTTTGATGAGGAGTCGGTACTGCAATAAAAACAATATCTTTATCTTTAACTACTTGTTCAATAGTATCAACTTGGACAAAATTTTCTGGAGTCTTTTTAACAATATCATAACCCTCAACAAAATGTTTTTTGGCTATGACTTCTGCACAGTCTTGTCCTAATTTGCCGATACCAATAAATCCTACTTTCATATTTTTCCTTAAAACGAATCCCAAACTTCTTTTACTTTGTCGAATAACGGACGAGAACCATTGTATGCAAAGTCTTGTTTGAATATTTCCCTGTACAATTTCATATTGTGGGCTAGTGTGTCGTGCATTTCCTCACGAATTTGCTTTAATCTATCTATGCCTAAACCTTCTAGCCTTTTAATTTCATCAACTATCATCGCACAACGCTTAATCCAATTTGGTTCACTATCGTATGATTCATCTATCCATCTATTAAATGTTTTAAATCCTCGTTTCTTTAGTGATTTCAAGAAACCCGGCGAGGACATCACCATAAAAGGATGCCCCACTGCTAGTGTTTTCCATATCTTTTCACTACGAAACAGTGTGCCCTCTTCCCAATGTGTTTCGGATATCATACTAATAAAAGTTCTTTCATAGTGTTCGAGATTAATATCTATTGCTGGATTATTTACTACTAAATCCATTTCCAATAACATTGGTGTGATATTTTCTAGATAGGAAGCAGTGTGCAACATACTTTGGAGTCCGTGGCTTTCTAAAAAAAACTCAGTAACGTTAGAATATAATTTATGCCCACAACTAACTAGACCCTTGTCAATCAGATTTCGGTCTGCTAGGTATGCCAAAGATATATAACGATGTTCTCTTATCGTTCTATTGTAACTCAAATACAGGTATTTCTCATCTTGTGGGCTGAACTGTGGTACTTCTCTGGGAACGATGATATTAGTCTCCTCAGATTCTAACAGATACAATTTAGAAACCCACATTGTAAATGCGTCAACTGACATTGAGGTATAGTTAGTAACCTGAGAATTAAATTCATCTGCTAGTAGATTACCATGAATGAAATACACATGATCCTTACTAAACCCTGCTTCTTTAGCCCACTCATCTACAATTAATGCACCTTCGTTTACTTGCACCCCGTGTGTGGTACCCGAGTGACCTTCGTACGGAAATATTATAACAATCTTAGCTAGACCATTCTTAACATCAGCTATGACTCTAGGATCAACGAACTTAAACCCGTGATTTCTATTTTGCATAAAGTATCTTACTTGCGAGACTGGTACAGGGTAAATATACTTCGCCCCATGGGGTATATCCTTTAGTAGTTTATGCGATACAAAGTCAGGTAGATTGTCTAAATATGTGTTTTTAACTACAGCTACACCCATATCTATCAATTCATCTACTGACATCCTATCAATTAAACCATAATCATATTTCATCGATTCCCACGTAAAATACTGACCACCGTGGGTTAATGGCACTGTTTTTACACCATCAATTATCCAGTCACTTGGATGTGTATTGGGTGTATAATAATTAAAATGATCGTTCCAACTTTGATATGCAAATACTATCATAATAGTTTCCACTCTTTATATATATTTTCCATTTCGGGAAATGTTTCTAAAAAATTAGTTCCTCTTCTTCTGTCGTGTTCATCTACGAAGGTTGTAAAGTCTTTTCTTAAGACTGACTTATCAGTCGGATTCTCTAACTCAGCAACTATGATATCACGTATATTCTTTAATTTGTAAATTTCATGCTCGTGAAATCCAGTAAAAGATTCATGTCCTTCAATGTGACCTTGCTCAATATTATCTTCCATAAACTTTATTTGCCTGTCGATATATGGCAAGAACTCTTGAGTTACAATGTAAGCAGCTTGATGGTCTGGATATCTTAAATAAGGTATGTTGACCATAATAGGAGTTCTAAAGTTAGCCAATGCTTGTTCTCTATATTTCAAGCGAAGGTCTAAGATATCCTTTAAAAACTTATCAAATGTAGTTATACTGAGTATGTTATACGTACTCATAATAGTGAACGCAATCTCGGGAACTTCCTTAATGATTCGTTCTAAGTTATTTAACCAGTCGTTGTAGTTAAGTCCATATCTGATATATTCTGCTTGTTTACCGTGTGCCTCTGCAGAGGTAAACAAATGTACTCTTTCTACGCATTTCTTTTCCTGAATAATTTTTAGTTTTTCAATAAACTTATCAAGTAATTCAGGCGGAGGGTTTAGATTAGTATTCACGCTAAACACTAGATTAGGATTTGGATTCTCAATAATATAATCTAGTACCCTAAACGTGTTCTTACTGAGTAATGGTTCTCCGCCAGTAATTCTAAACTGTCTCATATTTTGATACATATTAGGGAACCATTCCCAGAACGCATCAACGTATGGATTGTCTTGATTATTAGGTATGGGTATTTCTTTTTGCTGTTTTAGCCATTGTAAGTTATTGAACTTATTACTGGTTGGGTATGCACCATATCGCTCAATCTCTTCCATCCATTGACTAGATACAGAAGGGCCACAATAGCTGCATTTAAAATTGCATACACTACTGAAGCTGATTTCAACATAACTAGGATCTACATCCTTATTCCATGGTGTCATGGCAATTTCGTCAATGTGCCCATAAGCCCATGATGTGTCTGCGCTCTTAATAACTCTATCACTTAATTCATTTCCGCTATCTTCTACTCGCCAGCAATAATCACACTCTGGCGGTCTACGACCTTCAAGCATCATTCTACGCTGTAGTTTTTTAAACTCAGTGTTGTGAAGTGCTTTTGGATTACGCTTGATTTCTTCAATGGGAATCAAGTGTGTTTTAGGATGGTGACAGCTATGTGTATGTCCATTATGTAAATGCATAGTAACTTGTTTCCATTTAGCTACGCAAAAACTAGGACTTACTTCATTAATTTCTTCACTAACTTTTTTTAAATGTTTTTGATATTCGTCGTCTGTTAGCATTACCAGCCTTCAATTCTTCTAATTACATCCATTTCACGAACTAATGGACCTTGGTTATACTTGTCTGCGTTATAGTGACGCTTGAAAAACTTACTTTGTTCACTATTCAATAAGCACATGGGAAGTCCTACTTTATCGTATAATTCAACACCGATCTTTTCTGCCTCAATTAATGGATTTTTTATTTCACAATCTTCCCACATTAATGTGAAGTTGTCGAACCACTGAACGTTCTGTGGGTTCCATTCAGTTAATAGTGTCATGTATGTGCCCATACGTGCTCCGTATATAGCCCATATACCATTTTCAACATCTTGTCCTACATTATGCCATATAGTTAAGTTGTTCAAGTTTCTACTAGCAACAGTTTGTTTGAACTCATCCAACGATGGGCGTTTGCCACCGTCAAGACTCATCTTTACACCCTCCCTGAAACCGGCTCTCCATGCTTGGAAGGGAGTATAATTCGGATATGTTACTGAGTAACAATCCCACATCGCCCAGTAAACGTTATCTGCACTGTTCAAACAGAAATCTACTGTAGTAGTATCATTGCCATCACTATGCTCGTGAGTTTTCATTTCACGCACATATGTCTTAGTCCATGAACTCATGCCTCCATTACCGTAACGTAATCCGTTGATAGCATTGATGGCGCGCCAGCGAAACTGTGCTTTCTTATATACAGGATCTTTATCCGTAAAATCTAGTTGAAGATTAAAGAAATCTTCATTGGGCATGTTATCTCCGTCGATTAAAATAAATCGTTCAGTCTCGCTTGCTTCCCCGGCAGCTTTATGAGCAGCATCACTACCCTTAACACCGTCAACACGCTTGGCCCAAGGTACCATGTTCTTAATCTTAAGCCAAAATTCTTCTTTCTGTGGTTCATCGTAGCTCAAATAAATGCAGTCTAAATCTGCAATATCAATAATGTCATTGTTCATTGTTATAAACTGTTCCCCATTCGTTGTATTCAGTATATTCTTCGTCAACTATTATGCTAATGTCTTCTTTGGCACACTTAACTCCGCCCAATCTTTGTACTAGTTTAGGAATCATAGTCAGCGAACTCAATGATACCATTTTGCCTTCTATAACTCTTATATCATTTCTTTTACACAAGAATTCAAATTTGTCAATTACGATATAGTTTCCTTCAGGGCCGGTGTCGGTTTCGTTGTAATACCCAACTGTGTATGATATGGGATCTCCCCTATCATCATAGTATAAACGATATTCAGGCTCAACGTCAAATATTATTGGTCTGGATGCTTCCATATTTCTTAATACTCTTTACAAATTCTTTATTTTGGTAATGAAAAGGATACTTCTGTACAAAGGTGTTGACTTTGAACCCATTAGAAGTGAACTCATAAACTAACTGGTTCGCCCATTTTTCAGTCAACAAATCATTAACGTGTTGTTTCATGTGAACCATAGAAAAGTCAGTAAAGTTTGGCATCAATGTTTTTTCAGGACCCATTATGTGAGAAGCTATGCTATAAGCCCAATCAGTAGTTGCTTCTTCTGTTACTTTGCATTTAAGAATCTTTTTATATAATTCCCAATTTTCAAATATATCTCTAACAATTTCAAAAAACGTCTTGGCAGTCTCGCTTTTTTTAAAGTATGTCAATGCGTTATAACAGTTAGGCAAATTGTTTTGTACACAAAACTGTCTGTAGAATTGATCCTTTACGATTTCATTTTTAAAATTTCGTATAGTAGAAGACACAACCAAATCTCGTTGCATTAACACATCCCAATAATATTCAATGCTTCTTGGAATGTACATGTCTGCTTCTAATTTAATAGTATATTCATATGGACTAGCCTCATACACCTGCCAGTCATTAATTAGTTTCCATTTACCATCTGGATCAAGATCACCGTAAGGTAATTCTACAACGTTATCAAATGCGTTGCACATACTTACATCGTTACTAATCAACGTAATGTTTGCATCGGGCATCACATTTTTTAAACTGACTGCTAATTCTTCTGCACAAGACACATAATCTACATCTGTTGTATTCTGTGCTAATACTACAAACCCCTTATTCATTTACGATCTCCATAAAGTTATCTTTGACAATCATATGGAAATCAGTATCTTTTACGGTTATATAATCTTTGCGTATCTTGTTGTTGACCCAATTATCATAAACAATAGTGTACTCAGTATCTTTTTCTTTATATACATGTGTGCCGGGCCCTGTGTGCAATAAGTGCCATGGCGCATAGTACCTGTTGTAATCTAGTTGCCCATTAAGAATACGTAATGCTATAGCCAATGCATAATCATTGCGATAGTATGAGATGTTAACAGAGTACAAATTTAAATAATGTACGTAGTTCATTTGAACCATTTTCATACAGTTGAAAATGTTCTCGCAGTGTTTGTTTTTTCTAAAAGTCATAGTAGTTGCCCAAACACTATCTAGACCTACGTGACTTAATTTTTCTTGTGACACATTTGGTTGCATCAAAAAATGCATGTTTTTATGGCACATGAAATCTTCATAGATATCGAATGTTTTTAGTAACCGATCACTGTTTATAATATAGTCAACATCCAACACTAGAGTTTCGTCGTATGGTGTATAGTCAAACGCTTTGAATCTACCCTTATTTAACCACTGTTGGTTATTGCGCTCATTTGTTTTATCGGGGTCTGCTATTACTACGTTATCAAATGAATAATCGTAGGTCGACAGCTTTGTGTTACTATCAGTAACAATAGTTACAGGTAGATTTAAGAATCTGTTTATTCTCTTAGCTGTGAAGACAGCCATTTTAACGTAGTCTACGGTGTCGGTGTTGAATGCAAATAAAAGAGCACCTTTCATCGCTGCCTTTCTAATTGTTTCCATTCATTAGCCCATTCTGTCATTGTATCTGTGTACAACTTCTCGGCTTTTTCTAGTAATTTAACCCTCTGAACTACTACGGGGTTGTTATATGTATCTGTTAGAACTACAGATTCTTCAGTAGATGTTCTTAAAAAGGTTAAGAACTCGGTCGTTACCTTCCACAAACCATTTTGGTCTGCGAAAATCAACTTGCTTTCATATTTGTCTTTGAGATAATCTTTTGCTAGATTGTGGTTAAAGCGTGCCTTAATTTCTTTTAAAAGCTCTTTTGTATCCATAGGTACTCCTGAAAGTATTTAGATACAAGATTACTGTTTAAAATATTAAATGGCTAACACAGTTGTTGATGAACCGGGAAGTGACCAGGATTGCTCATACAAGAGGTATCCACTAGAGCCAGACCAGCCAGTCAGTGGTACATAAGGTTGAATAGCGTATACGCTAAACTCTCCGGTGTTAGCTGGCATCGTGTATCCCGAAACACCAGCGCCCAAATCTACAATACACTTTAAAATAACAGTTGTGCCATTATCATCATTTAGACCTTTAGTACCGGTCGTTGATGCGTATATAGAAACAGAAACATTATCACTATACCCAGGTATAGTAGTTTTTGGAGTTTGCTTAAATAGCAGTACTCCATTCCCTGTAGCATTATATAATGACGGGTCATAATAATCTACGTTTGCCTTTGTCACTGGGTTGTTGCCACCACCACCTATTCTAGTAACCTTATCAAATTGTTCATTATTGATGATAGTCTTCTGGCTACCTGCATTACAAGTCCAGTATACTGTGCCCATATCTACTGCTAGCTGTTTTAATAATTGCGGGACACGTTGAGTAGATGTTGTAGGGTATCCAAAATTCATGGCTATTTGTCCACCGCAATTGAAAAAATATCTTGCCTTATCACCACTAGCAAAAAATAATTTTACAGTAAATGTAAGAGTTTTAGTCCATGTATATGTATTTGACGCAGTTGGGCGGGTGCCTCCACCGTTCGAATAACAACACATTCTATATTTTTCAATATAATCTAACATCTTCTGGAAGTCGCCCTGATCGTACAAGACTGTTTGTCCAGGTGCAGTAGATGCTAATGTTGGTGCAGGATCTCCTGGCCAAGCAGAACTATTAGATCCTTGCCAGTTTCTGACTCGTGTTATATAGTTTGTAATGTAGTACCACTCTAGACTAGTAATTTTGTCGCCAGGTGCTACTGTGGGCAAAACATTAGGTTGTCCATACCCTTTGTTACCTTTACCGACTCCCCATACTGCGTTAAATTGTTTACCAATGTTAGCTAACGGTACTGGTACTCCGGCAAATAGTTCATTATAGTCTTTTGCGTCAATTTGTCCGCCGTCTGAGTATGCCATGTTTTAATTAATAAATGGTGAAGAGTACATCGTAGTTAAGACCACCGAATCCTGATGACAGGTTAGTTTGTATTGGTACGTTTCTACTTCTGACCGCATTCGAACTTAGCTGTATAGTAAACTTTGCATTACCGTTGCTATCTGCGTATGCTATACCACTAGTAGGACCTACGAAATCGCTGTATGTTGCATAACCAGCCAAACCTACGTAGAATGGATCTACTCTCCAGTATACTGGATATCCTTGCGGGAATTTGCCAACAGGAAGCGGTTGCCCAATAACCGTTATAACATTAGAGCCACCCGGTGGTGTTGTATTTTGTGCTGCTGTGCCATATATAGCTGTACCATTAAATGTAGGAGAGGGAGGCGCGGGTGCGGGTGCGGGCGCTGGTGCGGGAGCAAGAGAAGCTGCAGGAACTCCAGTAGCTGCACTAGTATAACTAACAACTGGCATCGCCCAACTTTTTACAGGTAAGAAAGCGCCTGGTACGACATTAGCTTGAGCAGGTGGGATAGCAACTAAGTTAACGGTTGTTCCGGCTTTAACTGCCGCGCTGTTAGGTACTTGATCTAATTGTACTTGTATGTACACAGTGTCCCCGTTATCTCCATTACTAGTAATAGCTCCGTTTGTTCTTGCACTAACGTCTAAGAAACTATCAGAATAGTAACCCGGAACTACAGAAGATGCTTTCTGCATGAATATTGATTGATACGATGTTGTAAGACCGTAATATCCTTTATCCTGAGCTAACACCATTGGTGTACCTGAACCACCTATTTTTGATACGCCCCTATAAGATGTTGTCAGTATAGTAGCAGTACCGTTACTCATTGCGCTGATAACGATAGTACCACATGCGGTACATAATTGATTGAACAAGGTGTTTACTGCTCCGGTAGATCCTGTACCAGTTGAGCCAGTGGGGTGAGAGAATGTTAAAGCTAATTGTCCGCCACAATTAAAGAAGTATCTTGCTTGATTTGCTGACGGAAAAGCAACTTTGAAGGTAAATGTTAATGTATCATTCCAAATAACATTGTTTGTAGCAGTAGTAGTTGCAGAAGAACCTTGTAGTTTTGCGTTTAGTCTATTGGTATTTACTGTATTGATATTAGTAAGTAATACACCATTGGCATATTCAATAATCTGATTTGGTCCGGGGGCTATGCTATTAGCCAATGTAGTATTTTGATGCTTTGCTACTGTTTCTGTTGTATTAACAACAGTCGCAAAAGCAACAGAATCTACTTTAGAGTTCTGAATTACGTTGGGTACATAGGGAGTTTGTCCGTAACCACGGTCACCTGAACCTACTCCCCAAATAGCATTTAGCGTTGTGCTTGCGGCAGAAGCACTAGCTGATCCTGCAAGGGTAACGTTAATATCTGCCGCTTCAATTTTACCATTTTGCTGATATGACATTTTATACCCTTACGTTTACAACAGCCACTACTGTGCCTTCACCCTCATCAGTTTTATTTTCTAATGATCTACCCACAACATTGAATGCTGTAAGTTCTTCTTTCTTTGCTGCTCTAGCTAATCCATTACCTGCACTAACTAGTCTATCGCCCTTGTTTACTTTTCCAACTACTTTAACAGTTACACGACCTGCTAGAGCTACTGGCGGATGTGTTTCATCTGATCCTGCAGCTTCGTTCATTAAGTAAGCAGCAGTATTGCTTATTACACCGAACACAGTATCACTTAAATCTTGTTTAACCGCAGTAATTTCTTTTTCACCGCCGATTTCCACAACAGTACCTGGACTGTATATTGCGTCTGCTTCAAAACGTTCTGCCAAGTCAGCGAATGTTGCTTGGAATCTTGCGTTTGCTGCTAATGTCCATATACCGGAAACGTTTCCGCCACCTGCTAGTTCTTTTGTAGTTACTTTGTCTGGTGCAATGTTTCCTGTAAATTGAGTCACAGAATTGGAACCAGTCAAATAATCAAATACATCAGCATTAGTATATGTACCAGCTGGGTTAAATTGAACACCGTTTGCATACATGTAGTTGTCGCACTTGATACCGTTAACACTGTTTCCAGCAAACGTCAAGTTTCCTGCTGCTACATACATAGCATTACCAGTTGTGTTTCCGTTTAATGTCCATTGACCATACATTGAACCAGAAGTTGTGGGCGCCGCTGCTAAGTTTGCAGTAGTAGTAATAATGTTAGTGTCAAGTGTTCCTACTACGCCCAATGTGATAGCTGCTGTATTTGCTGTTAGGTTGCTAGTAACTGTAGCTAATCTAACAGTGATTGTGTCCCCTAAAATGTCATTCTGAACACTAATATTGTTGGCAGTAATGTTCCCAGAGACTGCAAGACTTGCAAATGTTGCTCCGCCGCCGGTACTAGTAGATGTTAGAGTATACCATGCTGCTGCGTTTGTTGTACCATCTGCAGGGCATAAGTGCAACGTGCTGTTGGCAGTATTATACCAAAGCTGACCTCTGATTGGATTAGGGGGAGGTGCTGCATTTGCAAAATTTTCTGTCATCCTCACCATGTTAGTGTCTAAAGTTTGACCATAACCAGAGAAGTTTCTGCCTGGTAATCCTAACGAGGTGCTGTTAGTATTGATAGTACCGTCTTGAATTGTAGTTAATGTTGTACCATCGCTTCGTATAATTGTATATGCCATTTATATTGCTCCGAATATTGCAAGTATTTATCTTAAATTGTAACCAGGTTAGTCAAGCTTTGGATTCTGATAGTGTAATCCACTTGAATCTGTCTGTTCAAACTTTTCTGAACTGGGTGAAAAATAACGTGTGTTAGTAGTCTAGTAAGCTCATTCCCCACGTTATCCGTGCCATAATCAGCTAAAAGACCAATTTCATCAAAGGTAAAAGTTCCTTCTAATTGTGCTCCGTTATCAAAAGCACTCTGACCTGCAGGTTCACCGTAATCTAACAAACATTGAACTATAATATCTGAGTAAACTTTACCAGAAACGTGACTTACGGTCATTCTATTTCTTGTGGGGTCACCGTTCAATACACTTGTATCGTCAACGATTTTAGCGTATGTTTGATTGTACAAAGCTGCGTTTTGACCAACTGTATTAGGTGGCAAATACGTAATAATTCCAGTCTCGTCTACGCTAGCGCCGCCGTTTCCAAAAGCCATTTTGTAAATTTGACCAAAACCACGACTGCTTAATGTGTAGGCCATAGCTTCACTGATGTTTTCATAGTGAATAGCATTCTTTTTATCTACTAAGACTTCCATAGTATTGGGATCGTAGACTTTTAAGAATCCCTCGATTTGAATCGGTATGTTAATTTTTGACATTAGTTATCGCCTCTTACATGAACCAAAACTTCCTGAGATTCTGGATCCGATATTTTTAGTGAAGAACTGAAGTAAAACCCTCCGGTTTCGTCGGGTTTTTTCTTACTTTCAGGCTTCTGTTCTTCTTCGATATTTTCAGTTTTATCGTTCATAATAATTTATTTATCTTTTATACGGCACCATATCTTAAGAATTTAGATGCAGGTGTATTGCTCAATTGTAACGGATTTCCTGAGTATACATATGTAAACGTTGCAGATTGTCCTACAATTACTGATGGCACAGCGTCTACCCTAATGACCCAAACACTAGTTGGACTGCTTGGGTCGGCTACACTAGCAGTTACTTTATATACAGTAGGATCTCCGGTAAATGTTACAGTATCACCTGTTCTGACATTAGCTAATCCTGGATTCGCAAGTAAATTAAACTTGAATTCTCCTGGAATCGTAGCTGTCACAATCGCACTGAATGTCTGATAAATCAAGTCATCCCATAGTTGATAATAGAAGAATTTATCCAATTCATTAGAAGGAACTAAACTATAAACTTGAGAATATTCAGGATGCTCTTTTCTAGCAGCAGTTCCTTGGATTCCTCTAGTTAACTCATACAATATATTGTTTTGGTAATCAACTTTATTGAAGCGAATACGCTCCCCGTTAATAACTACAATATCACCTAAACGTAAAGTCACAGTGACATTATCGTAAAGGTTTACCTCATCGTTAAACACAACTGCTGATCCAGTATTGAAAATCTTAAACTGATATGCACTAGGACTTACAACAGACAGTGTATTGTTGTTATAAACTGATACCTCACGTACATCCTCAAAGTCTACTTGAACTCCAGCATACAATACCCCGTTCTTCAAGTCAACCGGTACTGTTTGAATTACTGTATCAACTACTCTAGCAGCATCATTAACGTGGATTTCGTCGCTGCTAGTGTAAAGTGGCTGAATTGACCATGTAGATGTATTGTTATTGCTTCTGTACACAGAAGGTACATTAGCTTTGTCGACCACTAAATTATAAACTAACTCATTTGGTGTAGCATTTGGAACCATACTAGTTATGCATACTAGATCAGTCGTTTCGATCGGAGCTAAAATGCTAATGGTGTTGTTTTGGTTATAACGCAATCTGCTAGAACTTAGGCGTTCACCATTAACGGTGACGTAAGTTCTTCCTGGATCAGTCATTGTAAACAATGTTTGTGAGACTGTAATTTTCTGTGCGTCTTCCCAAACATAACCACCATCGATGTAGTTGCTGACTAAGTTACTCTTAACAGGAGAAGTTAAGCCGCTGTCTTGATATAGTTCATAAACAGTGTTGCTTAAGAACTTAGTATAGTAATAGTTGTTGTTTAGTTGCTCTGATCCAACAACGCCGTCTACTCTTACAGCAGTTCCATCTGCCCAAGGTCCAGCTGTCACAGGAGCGTTCAAGTAGATCCTAACCGGTGTTCTACTGTTATCGACATAGTACAACTGGTTGACAACATACCCAGTATTTGCATCCAAGATAAAAGATTGTTGTCTAATATCATTGAACGTTGTTATACCGATAACGTCATCTAGTGTCGGTGCCGTATCAAACTCAACACAAGCGTCAACATACATTAGTGTATTTGGATCAACGTCGGGTGCTGGGTTACCTGAAGAATCTTCAGCTTCAACAATCCATTGACCCGCGTTTGTTGGGTCTACATTGCTTGCAATTACATTGTACTTTGTAGCAGATGGTCCTGTTGTAAACGAAACCCTAGTTCCAACTTTTACGTTTACGATATCAGGATATGTTACAGAGCTTACAGTAAATTGACCATTTGTAGAGCTTACAACTGATCCATTCAAGTTAGGTGTAACATTAAACGTGATATCATCTGGTGTTACTTTTCTTAATCCATTGACTTCTACTATGACAGAAATGTTATTCAATAGTGCTTGTTCTGTTGGATCTAACGGTGTGTTGTAACTAATAATGTTGTCTAACGGGAACACAGTATCAGTTCCATTAGCTGCAAATATTTCCACTTGAGGGATACTATATCCATACTGTTCCGGTGAAGTACTTGTTACTGTACTACCGAATATAGCAAACGTGATATAGTCAGTAGTTTGGTCATAAACATTGTTAAAAACTATTTTTGTAGTTCCATCAGAAGTAGTGTCTAGGTAGTAATCTGCTAAGAATTCTAACTTAGTTCCATTGTGGTAGCACACCGGAGTAGAATATATAGTGCTATCATATTTGTAGCCCAAGTGTACTTCGCTAGTTCCATTAAGCTGATTAAGACGTAATGGAATATTTTCTGTGCTGTCTTTTTCAATCTGATTGCCACCGCCAACTTCATAAACTTCTACTAGTACAGTTTCGTTAGCTTGTAGTGCTGAGTCTAATGTGATAGTTTTGTTAATCCAATCAACTGTATATGTGTGAGGGATGTTTGAAGATACAAAATTTTCATATATTCTATATCCCAACAATGAGCCACTATCAACAATATAAACTGCAACACTTGACGGAATATCTTCTAGACCGTCAAAGCTAACTTGTAAATTGGCATCGGGTTTAGCAACTCTAGATACTATACCAAAACCGCTATGTCCGTACTTGTCAAAGTTCCATGGTCCGCTTGGTCTTGTCATAATTGCCACTAACTGAAGAAGA
>OGWF01000039.1_pt1 | contig 20372 bp, 22 predicted proteins | sample 1575951 | NCBI WGS metagenome assembly OGWF01 (sample SAMN07581523, study PRJEB24739) | freshwater metagenome | place: Singapore | collected 2015-01
ACAGCGGAAGCGTAAAGCGTCCGGGTTGGGCTGACTTGCTTAAAGACGCGGCGCAAATCGGAATGACAGAAGAGGAGTTTTGGGAATCAACGCCTGCATTCTTTTCATTCCGACAAAAAGCGCACGCAGAGAAATTCCGCAACGAATGGGAGCAGACGCGGTACATTGCGTTTGTGGTGGCAAAGACAGTTGACAGCAAAAACAGGTTAAAACGTCCGTCACAGCTTTTACCGTTCGATTGGGATGCAAAGCCGGATCTCAAAAAACTGGATGAATTTACAGAAGTTGAGCGGGCAGAATTCGACAAGTTCGACGCTGAGGCGGATGAAATTTTGAAGCGGACAAATCCGGAGATGTACGCAAAACACATGGCGGCCAAAGCAGCCGCACAAAAAACCTAACAAACATGGCAAAGGCATCAGATTTAAATGTCAGACTTGGTCTGATTTTCGATGAAAAGGCGCTCGGACAAGCTGAGCGCTCCCTTCGCCGTGCAGGTGACAGGCTTACGAAAGTTGGTAATGAAATGATGACAGGCCTGACCTTGCCGTTGGGCCTTTTTGGTGCATCAGCGATAAAAGCGGCGGGAGATTTGGAATCGCTGACTTTGGCGCTTCAGTCGCAGACAGGAAGCGCTGCCAAAGCATCTGAAGAACTGCAAAAGCTGACAGAAGTTAGCCGCAATCCAGGATTAGGACTTGAGCAATCAGTCAGGGCGTCAATTCGTTTGCAGTCGGTAGGAATCGCAGCAGATGAGGCACGCGGCATCATTACGCAGTTAGGCAATGCAATTGCTTCCACAGGCGGCACGGCGCAAGAGTTCGACAGTGTGACTCGGCAATTCGCTCAGATGATTTCAAAGGGCAAATTATTACAAGAGGATATTTCTATTATATCCGAAAATATGCCCGTTGTAAGTCAGTTGATGCAAAAGGCTTTTGGAACGTCAAATGTGGAAGCGCTCCGTGACATGGGCATTGGTGCAAAGGAATTTGTCACTCAGATAACAGCAGCAGCATCCGAACTTCCGCGTGTGGGCGGAGGTATAAAAAACAACCTTGCAAACGTCATTGATGAACTGCAAATATCTTTAGGCAAAGTCGGTCTTGCGCTTGAAAAATCGTTCAATATCACGGGTAATCTGACAAATTTTGCCGTTTGGATTGGTGACGTTGCAGCGGCCTTCAGTAGCCTCAATCCGGCCGTTCAATCCGCAATACTTTACTTTGGTGCGTTTTTGGTAGCAATTGGCCCGATTGCGAAAACAATTGGAAATATTCAGCTTGTTTCTTCTGTTTTGGCCGGAACATGGAAATCATTGATTCCAAAAGTTGAAAGCCTTACAAAGTGGCTCGGTTTGCAACGTGCTGCATTTTTGGCGCTTACACCTGCAACTCAGGCATTTGTTGCGATTGGTTTGGCCGTGGCTATTGGTACGATGGCTTATAATATGGGCCTGTTCAATCGCGAACTTACCGCATCAGAAAAAGCACTTGCAAAAGTTAATGAACTGACACAGCAGGCGAAGTCAGACACGGCGGCGGAGCGGTTACAGGTGCAACAACTCATTGAGATACTCAAGGACGAAAATCAAAGCAGAGAAAACAAGGTTTCGGCACTTGAAAAACTGAAGCAAATTAGCCCTGAGTATTTTGGGCAGTTGAATATAGAAAAGCTGTCAATTGACAAGCTAACGGGCGCTTATGATGGATATGTCAACAGCCTTGTCATGGCAGCGCGGGCCAAACGTGCGGAGGGCGAACTGATAAGGATAGATGAAGAGTTGCAAAAGGCAATTCAGAAGAAGGCAGACGCACAGAAGGCGTACAATTACATGAAGAGCGTTGGCCGTGAAGTCGGAAGCGAGGCGGGCGCATTGGTTGCGGCAAATCAGGAAGTTGATGCTCTGCAAAGGCAATTCAATGCAATTAAAAATGTAATCTATCAGGAGCAAGTAAGACAAGGCGTAATCAAAGCAGCGCCGCCGCGTGACTTCAGCGACATTACAGGGCTAAAGATGGAATCCGATGAATTGCGGCAAAACTCGCTTTTGTATAAACTCAATTCAGAAGCGGTAAACAAAGCCACAACAGCAAAAAGCGCATTTAAGCAGGTCACAGATGGCGTAACGGAAGGAACTAAAAAGCAGACGAAGGCGCAAAAAGACTTGAATGACGAACTGGAAAAAACGGCGGTAATTGCATCGGGGCCGATAGCGAACTTCGCACAAATACCAACGTTACCAACGCCAACAGGCGTTACATCATTAAGTACATCAGCGCCGGACTTGTCAGGCTTGACCGTTCAAGCGGGCGACCAATACCAATCATTTGCGGAGCGCTTAGGCGCTATAAATACGCAGATGAAAGAAGGCGTTTTATCGTTCGGGGATGCTTTTCAGCAAACATTTTCGGCAGTAATTGAATCAGGCAACGGAATGCAAAATGCGTTCTTTGCCGTTGCTGATGCACTTTCGCAAACAGCCGCAGAAGGCAGTTCATCATTAAAAGAATTTGCGGCGGCAGCGGTTGGGGCAGCGGCAAAAGTTATCAGAGCGCAAATACAGGAAGCAGTTGCAGGCTCAATAACAACAGCGCTTGCACGATCCGGCATTCCGTTCCCTTTCAATATTGCAGCAGGTGCAGCGGCGGGCGCGGCGGCATCAGGACTTTTTAACAAATTACTCTCATCAATCAAAGTACCTGGATTTGCACGCGGTACAAGGTATGCGCCCGGCGGCATGGCACTTGTCGGCGAACAAGGGCCGGAATTGATGAACGTACCGCGTGGCTCGCAAATACTATCCAATAACCGAACAAACCGCGCACTTGAAGGTATTAATTCACAGGCCAATATTTCAGGCGAATTTACCGTGCGCGGTACTGATTTGGTTTTGGTGTTGGAAAAGGCACAATCAAAGCAAAAGCGAATTTTCTAAATGGGATTACGACTGTACGGAATCGGAAAAGCGCCAAACGGCACGCAATACAACGCGTCAATATATGACACTACCTATTCAGGTAGTGATTCATCATTTGATATTGCGCGTAATGGAATACAAATTGAATGGAAGGCATCAGAGCAGGAGGACTTATATAGTCCTATCTATGGCAGCGTTTGTACAATTGATATGTTGGTTCCGGTTAGCAATAGCACGCTAACGACATTTATTTCAGATGTTCGCACGTCAAACGAAGGGCGCTTTCATGTAGAGATAACAACGCAGGCAGGTGCAAAGATTTGGCGCGGAATATTAACGCCGGACACACTTACAGACGAAACCGATGAAGGCCCGATTTTTACGGCATCACTAACGGCAATTTGCGGACTTGCAGCGCTCAAAACCGTACCATACTACAATTCAGGAGCGCTTTATACAGGCAGGTACACGCTGATTCAGCATATATTAACGGCGCTCGGTAAATTGTCGCACGTTTCAGTATTTTGGGGAGCGGATGACGCATTCCTTGAAACTTCGCTGGATTGGTGGTCAGTAGGTATGACAGCGGGCGGCGCTAACGATCCGCTAAACATTGCATATTGCGATCATTCAGCGTTCTATGACTTCAAGACGAAAGGCGGAACAGATAAAGATGTTTTGTCGTGCTATGATGTACTTAGAAATATCTGCACCACATTCGGCGCTCGCATTCGTATGCGTGACGGTATGTATGTGGTTGAACAGTTAGATTACCGCGCAAATACGACCTATGAATACAGGCGCTACAAAAAAGGCGGCGCTGCACATTCAAACGCATCACACACAGGCGTAATAACAGTCAACCAAACCAAAACAAGCGGCGCAAAGTTGTCATTTGTGACGTATGACTATCAGTCGCAACTTGCACGGGCGCAACAAACGTATGAGGTAAGATTAAGGCGTAATTTTTGGCAGAACATCGTCATTGATTCAACTACTACGTTTAACTTCAATCAGACAATTTCAGCCAACGCAGGCGCAACAACCATGCGCATCAGAGGCACGTTTTTTATCACATTGAAAAACGATAGTTATTCAGGAAGCGCATCCGATATTCTGATTCCTGAAATGAAACTAAAGTTGAAAATAGGCGATAGATACCTTGACCGGACTGTTACGTTTTCCAATTTCAGTTTTTATTATAACGATGCTGTTTGGAGTACGGACAGTTCAAAAAATATGTCAATCGTGGCGGGCGGGCAAAAAGTAGCGCCGTCCGGCTCTTCTGCTGTTTACGTTCAGGGCTTTGACTTTATTACGCCTGCTATACCAGCGGACGGACTTAATAATAGCGTTTCGGCGGCGGTTGGCTCTATCGTAAAGAATGACGGCACATCGGTAAATAACGCTCAATTTACAATCACATGGAGCGCGGGCGGTTTATGGCTTGAGGTTTACGATCAGGGAACGCCGGATGTTCAGGAGGATGAAGTATTGTACGAAGCGGAGAACACCAACGGCGGTACGGACGTTTGGGAATGCACTACACGCGTGGGCGGTGGTTCACTTAACTATTTAGGTGCGCTTATGAATAGTGACGCATCAACAGCCTATTCCGCGTGGGGGCAAGGTTCCGGCACACGCGACAAGGCGCTTGGTTCCATTATGGTTAAGCGTGTACAGGACTTCAGGTTAAGGCCAAAGAAGCGACTAAACGGAAGCATTTACACGCCTTCAGATATTCGCAGGCTGTTAAGCACATCTGATAGCCTCAACTGGTTGGATATGCGCATAAAATGGCAACCAACTGAAAACATTGTCGAAGGTACTTGGATAGAAGCAGATTGGGGAACAGATGGAAACATAAAAACGCCAATCAAAGTTAAGGTTCTCACAGGTGGCACAAACAATCCGACTACCATTTCACCTGGAACCACAGCACCAACAACAGGCGGCAATCAGGGATTAGTTGCCAATCCGCCGGGCGCTATATTAACTCCGCTTTCATTCAACAGCCTATCAACGGCAATCACCAAAGGCGCAACAGTTACATCTATTTCGGTAGGCACAGCGCTTGCGGGCAATGAATTTTCCACAGGCGACAAAGTGAAGTTAGTCAATCCTGTCACCGGCCAATTTCAGACTTTTACGGTTGCCTCCGCTCCGTCCGTTGGCGCTACTTCTATTTCAGTCAATTCGGCAACAGCGGATTTTGACATACCGGCCAACGCAGGATTATTCGTACAACTCACTCCGCAAGCGGGCGGCGGTGGCGTGGCAGATGGTGATAAGGGCGACATTACAGTAAGTTCGGGCGGTACGGTTTTTACTATTGACAATAACGTCATATCTAATGCCAAAATTAGGCAAAGCGCCGGACTGTCGGTAATTGGTAGGAGCGCAAACACAACGGGCGATGTCGCAGACCTTACAGCAGGCACAGACGGCCATGTTTTACGCAGGTCAGGCACTACGTTAGGTTTTGGCGAGATTGCAGCGGCGGGAATAGCAAACAACGCGGTGACAAATGCAAAGTTTAGGCAAAGCGCCGGATTAAGTATTGTGGGCAACTCCAATACATCAACAGGTAATGTCGCAGATATTACAGCATCATCAAGTACCGAATATTATGTTTTTGGATGTCAAAATGGTTTTTTGGGATTTGCCACATCAATCAGATTAAGACTTTACAGAAATTCAACAACAGAGGACTACTCAACAGCGGTAACATTTGGCACAGGAGCCGGAACCAGTCCTACATTAACCAATATTTCCGGAAGCGGCAATTCCCTGTTTATTAATTTCACAACAGGAACAGCGCCCGCCGCAAATAGCACTGTTTTCACAATAACATATCCGCTAACAGGCACAAGCTCAATAGTTGCAATATCACCATTGACAGCAACGGCGGCAACGCAAATGACAAATTTTTACACAACAAGATTTGGAAACCAATTGCAATTAAAAGTTTCGACAGCGCTTCCTGCATCAACAGTATATGAAGTCGGATTTATAATCTGGCTAAGATAAAGAGTTCCTCCGGTTCCTGCACTCCTGTCCGGCTGAAGTCGGGCGGGAGCAGGACGGACAAAACCAAACCACAAAACCACAATGCCAAATGTCAATCGAACTACCAAACAGCCGGACATTGCCGTATTATGTAATCTCTGCTTCGTTCGCTGCAATTGTGGCAATGTGGATGGAAGTGCGAAGGATTGAGGACGCGTGTGATCTAAAGTTAAAAGAGCAGCGCCTTCAATGTGACGAAGCAATGAAAGCACAAGAGGCGCGAATTGATGAAGCGCGGCGCGAATTGGACAGGTACAAAACCGAACAGGCACAGTTATTTCAAAAAACCGTGCTTGATATTGCGAAAATAAAACAGCAACAATGACGCACGCCATGAAGTACATCTACATTTTTGCCGTCACGCTTTTCATCGTAACCTGTACCATTCAGACGAAAATTAACAAACAGCAGGCCGGACAAGTGCCGGCAAAAATTGACAGCTTCAGGAATGAACTGTCCGCAAGTCGTGGACAGTTGGACAGTATGCGCGTCCGGCTAAACGCTGAAATTGTCCGGTTAAAAATGTCCGTAAGTGCGGACAAATGTACCGGACAAACGGACACAATACAAAGGACAAAAACAGACATAAAACCGGACAGCATACCGGACGCAATACCGGACAGCATACCGGATATTTTTAACAGGCAGCCGGACTGCCATAACATTTGAAACAATGGCTAAACAAAAATTTGACCCTAAGTCACCTGGATTCATCGCATCAGTCACATACGTCATTTTGGCGGCGCTTGCGGCGACGGGTATTGAATTTCCATCCGACCCGCAAGCGCTCGCGGGCGACTTTGAAACAACGCTCAATTCAGGCGGTATCTTTGCCGTCACCGGCTTGCTCGTTTCGTCAATCGTATTTCCAATTTGGAACTTCAAAAAGAAGGGCGGAAAAATCAATGCAAATGCAATTCTGTCCAATAATACTTTTTGGATTTCACTTGTCACTGCTCTACTCGGTGTGGCTCTTCTTTTCGGATTCACAGTGCCGGACGGCACAGCGGAACAAATAGTCGCGGCCGTTTACGCGAAGGATTGGGGAGTACTGATAACAATGATTGGCGTTCCGCTATTCAATACAATTATCAGATACCTAAAGAGCAAACAAGAAACGCCGGACACAACGCAAGGTTAACGGTTGCTTCATGCGATTGCGGTGGGACGCAATCAGGCCGTCCGCATCAGCGCGGGCGGCTTTTTTATTCACTATTCAAAACTGAATTATGCCACAATATCCGATACACAACAGTCTGTACTTTGATGTGCGCGAATTGGTTGATGCAAACACATTTAAGGCGCTTGGTGTTAATGCCGCTTGGCTGATTGATCCTAAAATCGTGCGCGTGCTTGATTTGCTCAGAGATAAATTAGGCGCTCCGGTTGTGGTCAATAATTGGCACACGGGCGGGCCATTCAAGTCGTCCGGCTTTCGCTCCATGTCCGACAAAACAGGCGCTATGTTTTCGCAGCACAGGCGCGGGTGCGCTGCCGATGTGAAGGTGTCAGGAAGAACGCCACAGGATGTACTTTCGGTAATCAATGCGAACTTTCAGGAATTTAAGGATGCCGGACTTACCACAATCGAAGACGTGAACTTTACGCCTACATGGTTGCACCTGGATTGCCGTCCGATACAAATTGACAATCAATTCCGCATCGTTCGCCCGTAATTGCATACCTTTGCAGCGAATGATTGTTATTCAGTTTCTTTTTCATTGTGTTTTTGTGATTGTAATGCTTTAGGGCCGCTTGCATATTTGCGGGCGGCTCCTTATTTTTGCAGCAGGTAAAGAAGTAAATGACGTTTTTTTCCATCGGGTAAAAAGCCGTTTCGAGATGTCGGAGCGGCTTTTGTTTTTAAAAATTAATGTAAAAAATGTTTTATAAAATGTCTTATTTGCCTATATTTGCAGACACAAAATCGCAAACGCAATGGAATTACAACCAACACACTTAAAAGAACTGGAAGCCGCCGGAATCATTCCGCAAGGAACACCCGCCGCTCAGTTGTTTATCTTTTCAAAGATCTGCAACGACAAGCGCCTTTCACCTTTCGCAAAGCAGATACACCTTACCAGGTACAACACCCGCGAAGGGATGAAGTATTCTATAATCGTCGGCATTGACGGTTACAGGTCATTAGCAGCCCGCACCGGACTTCACGCGGGAACCGAAGACGCAAAATTCGATGTCATGCCGGACGGTTCTTACAAAACAGCCGCCGAACTCATTGCGGCGGGCAAAAAGCCGATCAGCGCAAGCGTGACAGTTTACAAGCTACTTTCACAGGGAACGCGGGCGGCATATAGCCACACGGCGGTATTATCTGAATTTCAGGGACAACAGAAATGGCAGTCAATGCCGTTTCAGATGCTCGCTAAAGTTGCAGAAGCATTTGCACTCCGCAAGGCATTCCCAGATGAACTTGCCGGGCTTTCAATCACAGAAGAAGAGGCGGCATACACAGAAACGCAACAAGCGCAATCGGATGAAGAGATACTGCAACTAATTGCAGGCACTCAAACCGTTGATGAACTCGCAAAACTTTACAAGCGTACCAAAAACGCTGTAAAGTTCACAGAACAATTCACGGCGCGGAAAATGGAACTTTCACAATCAAACATATCACAATGAACATCGAACTTGAATACCTTTCATTTTCAAGACTGAAGGCGCTATCTGTTTGCCCGCGCGAACTGAAGCGCTACCTTTCAGAAAAGCCGGAACCATCAGACGCAATGAACGAGGGCAGCCTACTTGACTGCATTATGTTTACACCCGATGACGTGCAACGTCGTTTCCATTTTTGGGAAAAAGTCAGCCGGACGACAAAGGAAGGAAAGGCGGCTTTTTCCGAGGCACTTGAAGCGGCGGACGGACGGATACTAATGACCACCGAACAACAGGCACAAGCTGAATTTTTGGCGGACTGCATTGATCGCTCTACATTCGTCCGTGAAGCCGCTTTACTCAATCCAGACCACTTTCAATATCAGGAGCGGATTGAGTTCACATACAACGGATGGCTGCACAAAGGCGTACCGGATGCCGTTCAGATTCCGCGTGTCACTCAGGCGCTTGATGAGCATTGCATTTGGGATTTGAAGAAAATGGGCAACCACGCGGGCGAATGGGCTGTAAAGTCGCAGATTCGCGCAATGCAATACGATTTGCAGGCGGCTATTTACTGCCATGAATACGATACATCAGGCACACCATGTAGATACTACATCATTGCTGTAAGTGATGCAGGTTACGTCACTCCAGTTGAAATCACACTTGAGGCTCGCAACAAAGCCCGTGAAAGATGGATTCAATTAATCAGAATCGCTAATTACTGCCGAATTGCCGGACTTGATGAAGGGCCGGAAGTGTTCGCAGAAGAAGGAAGATTCATTTTTTAATCGCCATTTCGAGGACTTGCTCGAAATGGCAAACACAATACAAAACAATGACAAAGCAACAGCAATTAGTTGTGCTTCATTCATATCTACTTGGATGCACCACACCAACAGGCACGAAGTGCGGAGCGTTTTACAGTATTTTCAGAACGCTTCAAATGGATGATTTGCTAATTCACGAAAGGCAGGCTCTATTCAACGAATTGCAAAATATGGGATTCATCGCAGAGTACACGCATTTACCAGGCGTTAAGTGGGGAATACCTGACCGATGGACTTGTAAAGTAATTAACAGGAATCTTCCATTCACAAACACAATACAACACAATGATTAACCGACTAACACTAATCGGCAATTGCCGAGGCGATGCCGAACTGAAACAAACAAGCGCCGGAAAGTCCTATGCACGCTTTTCACTTGCTACAACCGAAAACTACAAAGACGCTTCCGGAAACTGGCAGAAGGTCACAGAGTGGCACTCATGTACTGCATGGGGAGATTTGGCGGCACGTGCGTCTGAAGTGGCAAAGAAAGGCGCACTAATCTACCTGGAAGGTAAGATAACATACCGCGAATACGAAAAGGACGGCCAAAAGCACAGAGCCGCAGATGTTCAGGTTCAAACGCTCCGTGCGCTTGAAAAAAAGCCGATGCCTGAAACGTACAACCATTCCGGCGCACCAATTCCTGACAAACCAACAGCGCCGCAACCAATCGGCACGGATGATCTTCCTTTTTAAAAAATAGCTCATTTTGCACAGTTTTTTAGCCACGCCCGATGCTGTAAAGTGTCGGGCTTTTCGTCGTTCAAAAAATATTTTAAAAATATTTTTAAAAAAGTATTGACAAAATAAAAAGGCATTGTATCTTTGTCACACAATCACACACAACATTCACATTTAACACACAACGTCATGAATATCTCAATCAAATCTCTTGAGCAAAAAGTAAATGCGCTTGCATCAGAACTTCAGTCAAAAGGCTTTGAAATCATTGAAATTGACGCTGTTAAACTCGGCAACTATATGCCTTCGTATGTTACCCTTATGATTGAAAATCAGTCAGGCGTTCCTTTTTATTTTAAGGTTTTAGCTAACGGATACGATGCAACTGGCAGCGAAATACAAACAGTCAATGGATGGAAATCTGCAAAGGCTGAAATCATGAACCGTATTAATGCTGCTTAATTATGACTATCCGTACAATCGCACAGACACAGCAAGTCAATCCTGAATCAATACAGCGCAAAATTCGCCGTATGCGCGAACTTATGCCGGAAGTGTGGGTAAGTATGCCACACATTGACGAAACGCTGACAGACGCGCAAATTCAGGCGCTTACAACAAAGAAAAGATTCATGACAGAAGTGGTTAGTCAGCCCGCCGCAAAAGTGCGGCGGGCGGCTAAAACCGCTACGTCACAGACGGCAACAGCAACCATTCAGGCGGATATTCAGGCAGAGCCGATACGCACAACTGAGTTGCCGCCCGCACCGGAATACATTGAACACGAAGAGCCGCAAACGTGGCTAATGTGGTTAGTTCTGATTCTTACTTTCGGCGCTTCAGTACCTAATATGTACGAAATTGCGCATCAGATCAAGCCGGATGCATTTACAGCCGTACTATTCACCGCGTGCATGGTTTTGGGGCCATTGCTTTTGCTTGCATATAGCGCACAGGTAGGACGTGCGCTTCAGTCAGTCGTTACCGGAGGCGCAATACTGTACGAAGTATATTGCAATGCCTCTACCATCTTTGGAGGTTTGACAGGTTACGCAAACAGCACGACACTTGAGCCAACCAACTTCCTTCATCAGACGTGCAACTTTTTGGACACAACGCCGGAACCAACAGCCAGGTTAATCGCCGTATTTGTTGCGCTTGTTATTGCAGGCTTTGGGATGGTAGCAGTTTTTCAAATATCAAAATCACAAACAGCATGAAACAAAAGGACATTATTGTAGGAGGCGCTGCACTTGTTGGTGCGGTCGCCTTTCTTCAGGAGCCGGAAACGCCTCCGACAATCATTGATGATGTGGCAAACGTGGAAACGATGGTAGCGGAAGTAACGGGCACGCCTATTCAGCAAGATGCAAAGGTCATCAAATCGCAGCGCGGGTATGACTTCTTTAAAATCGTGATGCTTGAAACAAAGCGCCGCGAAGCGTTGGGGCGCAAAGGCAAAGAACTGAAACCGTACCTTGACGGCAAAACAAAGGCGATCGGTTACGGATGCCACATGAAGTATCTTTCGGACAACTGGAAAAAAACCATTGAAGAGCAAGGCGAAAAGATTACCGAACAACAGGCGCGGGAAATTATGTATGAAGTGTTTGATAACCTGAAATTTGAAATTAGCCGCGATCTGCCGCACTTGAATCGTGCGCAAGTGTGGGCTGTTCAATCCCTCGCTTATAATTGGGGGTACGGCAACGTCAAACGCTCAAACCTTTGGCAGCACCTGAAAAACGGCGACACATCGAAAGGAGCTGCAAAGGCATGGATGAAATGCCATGCAGCCACCGAAAACCACCGCATCAGCAGGCGGCTTGAAATATTCCTGTTCACAGGAAAGTACAAAGACGCGCAACACATCGCAGACAAGGCCGGAAAAGCACTTCAGAAACGTGGAGATTTTAAACATTACGCAAAATGATAGTTGACTTTGTTATCCGGTGTTTTTGGCTCATTCTTCTTTTCGCCGCCATTGCGGCAATTTCAACCAGTAAAAACGAAAATTAAACCATGCAGTTAGTAAACAACGCAAAGGCAGGCAGAAGAGGCAGGCCAATTAAAAACAGACCGGAGTACGAACAAATTGAGCCTGGGCAGGCGATCGTCGTACCCGAAAATGAATCAGTTACGAAAGTGTATCAGCGCCTCAGATATTGGGGTCAAAAGCACGGACGGACGTTCTCAATAAACGGTAATCAAATTGTTCGGGTCGCATGAAAGCACAACCTAATAAGGTCGAACTGATTGGTTATTACGGCACGGACGAAACAATTGCATTATCCGCGTGGACTTCAACCAGTCGCGATCTGACAGAAGAGAAGCGCCAACGCATACCTGAATTAGTACGGCGGCTTTGGTTTGACGGACATGAAACGCCATTTGAGAAGGTGCAACTTCATTTCCTTGTAACCTGTGATATTGCTTCACACATCCACCTTCTTAAGCATCGCATCAGCAGCCTAAACGCTGAATCAGCGCGGTATAAAGAGCTGAGTGACGACAAGTATTATGTGCCGGATGATTGGAATGTCATTAAATTCAATGTGTCTGATTCGTGGGCAGATAGGTTAATTGAAAGCACAGAAATGAATATGCTTTTGTACCATGAAGCACTAAAAGAACTAACGCCTATCCTCGGACGCAAACGAGCAAAGGAAACGGCCCGCTACTTCCTGCCATACAACACGCAGATCACAATGGACGTAATGTTCAACCTTCGCTCCTTTGCTAATTTTTACCGGCTCCGCAATTCAGAACACGCACAGGTTGAAATTCAGGACATTGCGCGGCAGATGATGACATTGGTGTACAACATCGAAGGACAACCGCTGAAATCAGCACTTGACGCAATAAAAACCAAAATTGAAATCAGTCAACTTCCGTTCTAATGAAAAAGCAATTCAATCCGTTCGATTCCAAAAAACCAAAGAAGCAGCCAAAAACAACCTATCAGGAAGCCGCCAAAATCGTAGAAATTGCGCGTCTTTCAGGCGATGAGGAGAAGTTTTAGGATGATAGAAAGCTGTTTAGATTCCCGTCACGTTGTAAAATGTGGCGTTTTTTATCACTTCACAAATCACACTAAAGATGGATTACAAAGATTTTTTGCAGTCAAAACAAAAACGAATTGCCGAGGCTGGATTCAAGGTTGACGAATCTCAGTTAAATTCGTTCCTGTTTGACTTTCAGCGTCACATTGTAACAAAGGCGCTAAAGATGGGCCGGTATGCAATCTTTGCCGATTGTGGACTTGGCAAAACATTGATGCAGCTTGAATGGGCGCGTAATGTTTCACAGCACACGAACGGAGCGGTGTTAATTTTAACGCCGTTGGCCGTTTCAGGTCAAACAATCAAGGAGGGTTCAAAGTTCGGCATCAGCATTGCCCGCTATTCAGGGCAAACAGCGCCGGGATTGTACGTCACCAATTACGAACAGCTTGAAAACATTGACTGCTCTGTTTTTTCGGGTGTTGTGTTGGATGAAAGTTCTATCCTGAAAACCTTTACAGGCGCAACTAAAAAGCTGATAATCGAACGCTTTGAACGCACGCCATACAAACTCGCCTGCACCGCTACGCCATCTCCGAATGACCTGAATGAAATAGGCAATCACAGCGAGTTTCTAAATATCCTTGACGCACAGGATATGCGGGCACGGTGGTTTGTTCGGGATGAAGGAATGAATAATTACCGTCTAAAATCGCACGCAAAAACTGACTTTTACGGATGGATTTCAAGTTGGGCGACGATGTTATCAAAGCCGTCAGATATTGGATTTTCGGCGACTGGATATGATCTTCCAAAACTAAACTATGTCGAACACGTCATTAAAACAGGCAGAGCAAGCGAAGGCCGGATGTTTGCCGATGGAATTGTGAACGCAACCAACTTCAACCAGGAACTACGATTCACGGTAATTGAGCGACTTGACAAAGTCGCGGAGATTGTGAATGCTTCAGATGAACCTTTTTTGATTTGGATTAAACACAACGACGAAGGCGACAAACTGAAGCAACTACTTCCTGAGGCGGTCGAAGTTCGCGGCTCAGATACACCCGAACAAAAAGAGGCGCGGCTACTCGGTTTTGCGTCAGGCGAGTTCCGCGTACTGATAACAAAGCAAAAAATTGCACAGTTCGGAATGAACTTTCAGCATTGCCGGAATCAAATTTTTGCCTCACTTGACTTCAGTTTTGAAAGCCTGTACCAGTCAATTCGCAGATCATACCGTTTTGGCCAAAAACAGGAAGTCAACATTTACATCATCACAACGGATACAATGGAAAATGTCATTGCATCCATCAACAAAAAACAATCGCAATTCGAGGAAATGCAAAACGAGATGAACAAACAAATTAATGAACGCGTGTACGGCCTGAAAACTGAATACAAGTTTGAAGAATACCGCGACGAAAATATGTGGCTAATGCACGGCGACAGCGTGCAGGAAATAGACCGCATTGAAGACAACAGCCTTGACCTGATTGTATTCAGCCCGCCGTTTTCGGCGCTCTTTACTTATTCTGATTACATTCAGGACATGGGCAACTGTGAAAATCATGATGAGTTCTTTTTTCAGTACAAGTTCCTGCTTGAAAAGCTGTACCGCAAACTGAAGCCGGGCCGCTTGATGTGTTGTCACACAAAAGACCTGGGAGTTTATAAAAACTCTTCAGGATATACCGGAATGTACGACTTCACAGGCGAACACACCCGCGCAACGCTTGAGGTCGGTTTCAAACTTCATTCAAAAATAACCATTTGGACAGATCCAGTCCTTGAAATGCAGCGCACAAAAACGCAGCGACTACTCTACAAAACCGTCACATCTGACAGTTCGTACACCGGAATCGGAATGGCAGAGTACATTACTATTTTCCGCAAATGGGACGGTGACGAAGCGGAATGGCAGCCAGTTACAAACCTGAATAAAAAGAACTTCCCGCTTGACACATGGCAGCGGTGGGCATCTCCGGTTTGGATGGATATTAAGCGAACGGACGTTTTGAACAGTCACGAAGGCACAGATCTTGGCGACGAAAAGCACATTGCACCGCTTCAGCTTGAGGTCATTCATAGGCTTGTAAACCTTTGGAGCAATGAAGGCGAAACGGTTTTCACTCCGTTTTTGGGTATTGGTTCGGAGGCGTATATGTCCATCAAAAACAACCGCAAAGCAATCGGCATCGAACTGAAGGATAGTTATTACCAAACAGCCATTAAGAACTGTAAAAATGCCGCATCGGCTAAAAATCAGTTGAATCTGTTTGAATAATCCCGTACCTTTGCAATGCCTAACAGAAGGCCGCCGAACTGAGAATCCGGTGTAACACTAACTAACTAATTTTTCATAAAAACGCCTGTAACGGGCGGGTCTTGCGTTTTGGTTAGTAACGCAAATGGCAACTCAAAGCCGCCCACCGTTACAGGCGTTTTTTTATTGCTCAAAACAATGGACATAATACCTAAAAATGAAGGTCAATACCTTCCCGACACACTAAACGACCTGGCAAAGTTCGTACTTGTCGGACGTGATCAACTGGCAATGGTTAGGGCCGGAATTAAGGCACTTGATAAACTGGATGTTGCCGAAGGCGTGCGAAGGCAGAAACGCGAAGAGGCGCAAATGTTGGCAGAGGCGCTACTTGATGCAGAAGTTAAAATCGGTGAAATCCTAAAGGCTATGCCAAAGGCGACTGGAGCAAATAATCAATACGTTCAAAAAGTGAAAATCGACAGTGCTGTCGATTTTCACTCTGAAAATCAAACCAAACAAGAAGCTATTAAGTCACTTGGATTCAATCAAAAGCAAGTTGAGCGATTCCAAAAACTTGCCGAAAACAAAGATATTGTCGAACAGATAAAACAGGAAGCGCGCGAAGCGGATGACCTGCCAACGCGCACGGCGGTACTTCAGGCTGTTAAATTCAGTTCAGCACAGGCAGCACGCGAGCAAAAAATTGAAGTAGCCGCCAAAAATGATTGGCCTGAAGATCAGGCTGAAATGCGCCGGAAAGTTGAAAGTGGCGAATCTGTTGTGATAAACATGAACGCGCATTTCCACCTGCTGAAATGGGCGCAGGAAAACGGTAAATATGAGCGCGTTGATCGCTTTAGCGAATGGGGTAATCCGTTTGAAATGCCTAAAGACGGAAATAGGGATGAAGTTTGTGACGCATACGAATATGGATACTTCCCATATAAAAAATCTCTACACGCACGATTGAAGATGCTGAAGGGAAAAGTATTAGGCTGTCATTGCCATCCGCAAAGATGTCATGGTCATTTTCTTGCTGAAAAATCAAATGAACTTGACGCATGAAACAGAAAATTCAATATACACTACTTTGCAAATCTGTTCCTGAGTTCGACAAACGTGACGGCAAACTTTATACCTGTTCGCTTGGCTATTGTCCGCAGTTCGGATTAATCAGGGTATATCCTTTGCCGATTACCGGAATGAAAAAATGGCATACCTACGAAATTGAAGTTGAGAAAAACAAACGTGATTCACGGCGCGAATCCTGGAAATTATCCAGCTATTCAAAAAATGAAAACTGGATTGGATTTTCCGATGACTGCAAATTGATAGGTGTTGCAAATAAGGCAAAAGTCATTGATTACCTGTCATTATGCGTAACGCCATCAATAAGCCAACTGAATGAACAGCGCAAAAGTATAGGTGTGATAATGGCACAAACAGTAAATCCGTTTTGGGATTCAAATGACAGGTTTATTAATACCAGTCAGATAGGAATGTTTAACGATGTAGAACTGGCTGATTTTACAAAGTTCACGAAGGAAACAAGGCAGAAGGAGGCAAGAATGATATTTAAGGATGAGGACGGAACGCACAATTTACAATTAAACGAATGGCAGTTTTTTGAGTTTCAGCGCAAATATGGAGCGACTAAAGAGGCATTTAGGCACATCAGTACAAATAAGCCGCAATTATTGCTAATTGGTAATATGCTACAATATCAACGCAACTGGATGGTATTATCTGCATTCCAAAGCCCAAACATTTTACCGGAGCTACAATTGATTGTAAACTTCTAAACCGAAAACCATGTCAATTTTCAAAAACAAAAAGCGCGTCAATCCTTACTCACAGATTGATAATAAAATGATAAACGACGAGCGCCTGAAGGCTGAATCTTTGGGGGTATTGGTGTATCTGATTTCAAAGCCGGAAGATTGGACTATCAGCATGAAGCAACTACAAAATAGGTTCAAATTTGGCCGTGAAAAAATGCAGTCAGTCACAAAGAATCTTGAAGAGTGCGGGTATCTGATTCGCGTGAAGCCTCAAAACGAATTAGGGCAATTTATCGGTACTTCCTGGGATGTTACCGACGAACCGACGAACGGCAATTCCGACGGTGCAAAAACCCGACAGTCGGAAAAGCCGACAGTCGGAAAACCCGTCAGTCAATATACTAATAAAGAGTATTTAACAAATAAGGATATTAATACTAATAAAGAAGAAAACAAAATAAGCGCTTCCGCGCAAGTTGTTTCGTCCAGTAATGCAGATATTAAAAGTCTGTTTTTGTCAGCAGGAAAAACACTTGATGAAAACTCACAGCATTCAGAAGAAAAAAAAGAAAAAAAATTGCCTTCAATGGGGCGCGGCGCTGTGACAACTGAAATGCCGAAAGTGGTACAGGTGATTGACTACATGAACTCAGTCGGATGCACAAAATTCAGGGCGAACACGGGCAACACGGCAAAGATGGTACTTGCCAGGTACAAAGAAGGGTACACGATCGAGGACTTTAAGAAGGTCATTGATTCAAGATTCAAAGCGTGGAACGGTACGGACATGATGCAACACTTTTGCCCGTCAACACTCTTCAGGCCTAACAACTTTGAAAAATACCTGCAAAATGCTAAATTTGCAAAGCCGCATGCGTCCGGTTCTATCGGTGGCGGTTCTGATTACACGAATTGGGATGAATCAAAAAAGCCGTTTTAGCCATGAAAGAAGAAAAGAAAATCATTCAAGTTTCATTTTCAGGCGGGCGCAGTTCGGCAATGATGGCTAAAATTATGCTGGATAATTACGATCGCAACGACCTGATTTTCATGTTTGCAAACACAGGTAAAGAAATGCCGCAAACATTAGATTTTGTACACGACTGCGATGTGAATTGGAATTTGGGCGTAGTATGGATTGAATACGACAAGGATACAAAGTTCAGAATCGTAAGCAGAGAAACAGCATCAGAAGACGGAAGGCCGTTTGCTGAATTGATTGAAAAGCGGAGTTATTTGCCTAATACAGTCACTCGCTTTTGTACTTCAGAATTAAAAGTTAAACCGATGAAAAAATACCTTCAGTCAATCGGTTACAAGTCGTGGGATTGTGCAATAGGCATCAGATACGATGAGCCAAACAGATATAGAAAGCTCAAGGGAAATTCAGGTAAGGATGTTTGGGATTACGTTTTTCCTTTGTATGATTTCAAGATTACAAAAAAACAGGTATTTGATTTTTGGGGCGCTCAAAACTTTGACTTGAAAATACCTTCCGAACATGGCAATTGTGACTTTTGTTTTATGAAGGGACTTGCAAAAAAAGTAAGTCAGGCCCGCAAAATGCCGGAACGTATTGATTGGTGGATTGAGCAAGAGCAAAAGCGAAAAGCTACATTCAATAAAGATTATTCATGCGCATCAATCAAATACCTTGCACAACAGGAAGAATTATTTTCAGCGGCGCAAATGAATGAGCCGGAAATTTCCTGCTTTTGCGGCGACTAAAACACAATGAAATGAACAAAGAACTTTTAACCAGCATCGAAAGCGCTATCCTGCAACAAACGGGCATGAGCGTTGAACAGATACGGCAGCGCAATGAAGAGGCTATACAACAGCAGGCAGAGCAAGCGTCAAACGGAAAGAGCCTTGAAGAAATGCGACAGGCGTTCATTGACTATGCCAACAGAAAGCACAGAACAGGCGTAACGATTACAGACCTTGCAGGCGTGGCGAAGCCGGAAAGAAAACTGGAACTTGCTGTAAATGTGGTGACGTATGATATTGCGCGGAAAACCGTAATTGATATTATGGAGGAACGCGCATACCGAAAGAGTAAATTGATAGGTCGTGAATTTAAGTACGATTTTACGGGAATCGGTGATACAATAAAGGATCTGATTAACTACTTTGTTGGTGCTAATGAAGGAAATTTAGACTTGTCGAAGGGAATATTTTTGCATGGTGTACCTGGTACCGGAAAAACTGAAATAATGCAGGTGATGCAGGAAATGACAAGCCGCGTAAATCTTCGCTCACAGTTCACGATTGAAAGTCTATCAATCATGTACGACCGTGCGCGTGGTAGCGAGGTTTATAATCCGATACCTGATGCCGTTCAGCTAAACAAATGCTTCGATGAATTTGGACGGCATTCCGGCGCTGTAATGCGCTTTGGCAATCCGCTGAATATCACAGAAACGCTAATTGAGCAGCGGTACATTCGCTTTGAGGCTTCAGGACAAAAAACGCACTTTATAAGCAACTTTAGCCCTGACGAAGCAATGCAAATGCTTTCACCTGCCATACGTGACCGACTGAAAAAAATGTGCCAGTCGGTTAAATTTGGCGAAAAGTCACACAGGTAAATCATGACATTCACATCAATTTTTTCAATTTTCGCCGCTGTATTTTTGGTTTTCGTTTTTGTTTTCGCAGTTCCTGAAATTACAAGGCGCATCCTTGACTGGTTTGAACGCATATACAACAACACACCGAAATACTAAACTATTTCCATTTTGGAAACAGTTGAATCACAACTAAAACATAACACAATGAGCATTAAAATTCTAATTGTAGGTCCGGCCGCATCCGGAAAAACAACACTTGCAAAAAAACTTCAGGCTAAAGGCTTTGATATTGGTAAACTCTACACGACAAGGCCGCCGCGTGACGAAAGAGATGATGAGTATTATTTTTACAAAAAATTGCCTTCAAATATATTTGTTTGGTGCGACTTTAATGGGTGGAGATATGCGCTCACAAATGCAAGCCTTCTAAAGTATGACATTTTTATAGTCGGGCCAAAGATGGCACAAATGATTAAAGACAAAGCGCCAGAACATCGTTACCTGACAATATTTTTAGACGTGCCTGAATCAGTCAGGTATGTAAGGTTGATGCAGCGCGAAATGCCAGGTGACACGGTAATAGGTCGGTTAGGCCGTGATCGTGCGGACTTCGCACACTTTACAG
>OGWF01000040.1_pt1 | contig 19886 bp, 36 predicted proteins | sample 1575951 | NCBI WGS metagenome assembly OGWF01 (sample SAMN07581523, study PRJEB24739) | freshwater metagenome | place: Singapore | collected 2015-01
CGAAACTTGTTATTTATAGTAAAATAGTATAAATATAAGTATACTTCATGTGAAGTATTAAAATCTCATAAAGGAGAAGTAAAAAATGAAAAATGTTTTGACTAAGGTATTTACCGCAGTAGTATTTGCGGCATTGCTTGGTTCAGCAGCACAAGCACAAACTGGTTTGTCTGTAACTGAAAACCAAATCACTTACGCTGATCATGTTGCACAGATTATCACTGATAACTGCGTAGTATGTCACCGCGAAGGTGGAATCGGTCCAATGCAATTAACTAGCTATGAACAAGTTCGTCCATGGGCGCCACTTGTTGGATTGCGAGTTGCTAACAAAGAAATGCCTCCGTACTCTTACGATGACCATATTGGTATTCAAGAGTTGCAAGGTGACTGGCGTTTGTCAGATGAAGAAATCAACACTATTACTCAGTGGGTAGCACAAGGTGCTCCTGAAGGTGATTGGGGTGATCGCACTCATCCGGTAGCTGATTTGCCATCTGCTGATGAATGGAACTTTGCTCCAATGTTTGGACAGCCAACTGTAGTTCTTGATTCAGCACCTATTGATGTTCCTGCAATCGGCAACGACATGTGGCATCGTCCATATGTAATGACTGGTTTGACTACTGATCGTTGCATTAAAGCAATTCAAGTAAAGCCTGCAGGTAATGCGAAAGCTGTTGTTCACCATGCTAACTCTAATGTAGAAATCATGAATGCTGATGGTGAATACGAAGATGTTGGTATGCTAACTGAATACGCGATGGGTAAGTGGGGCGAAGTAGCACCTGATGGCGTATGCCGTACACTACCAGCTAATGCTCGTATTCGTTGGGACATTCACTTGTTTCCTGGTGGTGTAGGTGCAACTGCTCCTGGCACAGTAATCGAAAACAATGTGGTTCAGATTGGTATTTGGCTACACCCTGAAGGTTATCAGAACGAAGTTAAGCTAAAGCAAGACTTGGCTCTGTACCGTTTGAATCAAGGTGAACTGATTGTTCCTCCAAACGGAACTGCAATGACACAAGGTTTCCATTCATTTGATTATCCTGTGCGTATTGATAGCTTCCAGCCACACGGACACTTAAGAATGAGAGCCGCATCACTAGAGATTTACTACCCAGAAACTGGTCGTACTGAACAAATCAGTCAAATCTCTAACTGGAGCGCAACATGGCACCACAGTCACTTGTATGAAGAAGATGTTGCTCCTCTTGTTCCTGCAGGAGCAGTGCTAGTGATCAAGCAATGGTATGACAATACTGCTAATAACCCAAATAACCCTGATCCTGATTTCTGGGTTGTAGAAGGTAGTCGCACCGCAGATGAAATGACACATGCGTGGATAGCTGTTACTCACTTTGAAGGTGATGAAGGCAAAGCAGAATATGATCGTATTGTTGCTGAAAGACGCGCAAAAGCAGCCAGCGAACTTGCTGCTAGATAATACTTCTAACCGCTAGACGAGAAAGCCCCTTAATTGGGGCTTTTTTGTATCTCATTGATTTTGTTCATATTTTATTTTCATCCAAAGGCTTGACTCTTTACCCCAATCTGCTATAATAGCTATATAGTCAACGAACAGGAGCACGAAGAATGGCGTACATGAACAGTGAAAAGAAAGCAGTGATCGCATCTAAGATCAAGCCCATTCTTGCCAAGTACGGCGTTAAGGGTTCGCTAAGTGTACGTCATCACAGCACTATCGTATTGACCCTGAAGTCTGGCAAAATCGACTTTATCGGTAATCTGAATCGTGTTTGCGGTAACGATCATTATCAGGTGTCTCGTGGTTTTCGTCCGAACACTACTGGTTACATTGACGTGAACCCTTACTGGTATCAGGATCACTTCGACGGCAAAGCTAAGAAGTTTTTGACTGAAGCTTTCGCTGCTCTGAAAAGTGCAGGCTGGTATGACCGTAGCGATGCGATGACTGATTACTTCGACACCGCATACTACGTGGACGTGAATGTTGGTAAGTGGAACAAACCCTACATCGTAACTGAGGCTTAATTAAATGAGTGACTATCGACCCCTGAGCGCAAGTGATTGGATTTGGATGTTAGTGTTTATCTTTGGTGCGGCGGTTGTCAACCGAGTACTAACGTGGGCAACTGATCTACCCTTTTCTGATCTTGCAGTTACCCAAACTATAGCAGTACTTGCTATCTTTGCAATCGACCGAGTGTACGACAAGCTTGTTATGTTTCTAGCAGTATATGCGGGACTGGCGCTGTTTGCTGAGGATACAATATACGCACTAGTGTTTTCAGCAGTTGTATTTGGTGTGGTACTGCATAGAGTAGCTAATTGGCGACATTATCATCAAGTAAGAAAAGCTAAAGAGTATATGGAAAAATGAGAAAACCTACTGTTGTAAACATGAAATTTGGTAGTCACTTGTATGGTCTGAACACACCCACTAGTGACGTTGATTACAAGGGTATCTTTATGCCCACTCTTGAAGAACTGTTGCTGAACAGTTTTCCCAAGACTATCGTAACAAGTACTGGTCCCGAGCACGCCAAGAATAGTGCTAATGATGTTGATACTGAAGTGGTAAGCTTGCCGCAGTTTATCAAGCATGCCGTACAAGGCGAAACTTACGCTATCGACATGCTGCATTGCGCTCGCCCAGAGTTTGCAACTCCTGTTTGGGACGAGTTGGTTGCTAACCGTACAAAGTTTTACAGCAAAAATCTGAAAGCTTTTGTGGGTTATGTAAAACAGCAGGCTGCAAAGTATGGAGTCAAGGGTTCTAGGTTGGCTGATATCAAGCAAGCAATTGACTCGCTGGCTAAACTGGACCAAAATCTGACACTGGGTGAAGTCAAATACCAGTTGTACTTTGGTGATTACGCTGAATGGAAAGTAAAACCCAACCCCAGCGTAGGTCACTATAACGAGTTTTACATGGTAAACGCCAAGATGTACCAGAGCACTAACACGGTTCTGTACACGATTGAACGTTTACAGCAGATGTATGACGGTTACGGTCACCGGGCTAAACTAGCTGAACAGAACGAGGGAGTAGACTGGAAAGCTATGTCACATGCTCTGAGGGCTGGTTATCAGGCTCATGATATCTATCGTGACGGTGACTTTAGCTACCCGCTGAAGGAAACTGAGTTCCTAAAGCAAGTTAAGCAGGGTAAGCTAGATTTCGCTCAAGTTGGTTCCGAGCTAGAACGCTTGGTAGCTGAAATTGAAAAACTGAGTGAAAACAGTAACTTACCTGAGCATGTAGACACTGAATTCTGGGATAAATGGCTGTTGCGCGTCTATGCTCATGAATTTGGTCTAAATGTATAGGTTCGCTGTAAGTGATTGATTTATCGTGGAAAAACTCATTATAAATCAATCACTTAGCTCAGTGGTTCACTATCTTTTATGAATTATTTTTAGTCAAAGGCTTGACTATTTGCCCAAATGTGCTATAATAACTCTATAGTAAATCAGAACACAGGAGCAAGAACATGATTCAAGTAGGTGAAGTAATCAAGAGCTATGATTTCCCCAATCGCACTGATTGCTACATTGTTGGTCAAGTAACTGCTGTTAGCAACGGTAGAATCATTGCTAAAGTTGTTCGTGCAGTAAGTGAAGGTAAAGAGTACAAATTCCCCGATACTGAGTTTGCAACAGTTGAACAAGGTCTGGGTATGTTTGACGATATGTTCACCCGTGTTGTAGTAATTGGCTAATAGGAGATTAATATGAAGCTTCCGTTTGAATGTCTCATTCTTGATGATGCACCGGTTGAGGTTACTAACCCGTTTTCTGGTGAATCTTGTATGCTGACTCCCGAAGCGGTGGCAGTGTATGACTCAATCAAGGGTGCTGAAATGATTGGTGATTGGGTCACAGTCCGTCAAGGCCTTGAATGGTTCATTGAAAATTTCCCCACAGAATACATGACTTTGCTAGACTAACTTTATCTAACTTTAGGAGAACGATATGCACACTTTTTTTGCACTGGTAAGTACTTCAGGTAACGGTATTATCCGCGTAGAAATTCAGGCACCAAATCAATACGCCGCTACACAAATGCTTAAAGCACAGTACGGCAATCGATTGCTGTCTGAGGCTGCACATAAGCCTCGATAACAAATTGGGCAACACGAGTATTGACTTATATCAGTACTCGTGTTACCATATAATTGTGCATGTTGCACACTAACTTTAACTTTAAATTACATAGGTAATTTTGTATGACAAGCAAGACTTTTACTGTAGTAGGCATTACCACTCACAATAACGACTCCAAGGTTCGTTTCACACACGATCTAATCCGTCGTGTTAAACAGTTCTCTAAGGGCGGGGCTACTCGCTGCGACTTTATTGAATTGCCGAACGAAATGACCAAGGTTGACGCACTCAATTATATGCTCACTCGCCCCGAGTTTGCATCTCCGGCGGATCAAGCAACTATCAATGAAGCTCTGCATGATCGTGTCAAAGAACCAAAGGTAGTAAAAGCTAAGCCATCGCTTGATGCTATCAAGGCACGTAGTCGCAAGAAGGCAACTACTACTGCTGAGGATGTACTCGCTGCGGTAACTGAGTAAACCGTTAAGGGCAAGAGAAAAGCCCCTTAACTGGGGCTTTTCTTTATCTAGGAATATCTCGCTTAAACCAATCCAAGTTATCTCTTTCATGTCTTTCATACCAGCCTTTATTGGTATGCACATCGTAAACATTTCTGAAATACTCTTCATACATGGGCGCTATCTTATCTAGCGTGAAGTTCTCTGCCCACTGTCTGCAATTCTTGGGGTCAATCTTGTTGATGTTCTGAGTAGCATGGACAAAATGGTCAAACGTTCTACAACGATATCCAGTGACACCGTGAATGTTGTTTTCAGCAAACGCTCCCCAGTCTGTTGTGATTGTGGGTGTACCAGAGAAAAGCATTTCTATTTGTACACCACCAAAAGGTTCTACATACATTGATGGTACGAACGCACCCTTGGCCCCTGCCATAAGTTTTTTTCTTTTCTCAACATCAGCATAACCAACAAATTCTACATGACTAGGAAAATTTCTGCTCTCAGGGTTTTGTCCAGCAATTATTAATTTTTCTCCTGCCGCTTCAGTAGCTTGTATTGCTATATCTATGCCTTTACCTGAATATACTCTACCTAAAAATAAAAAGTAATCTTCTTTCTTTTCTTGAAAAGTAAAATCGTCTGGATCAAAGTAGTTAGGGATCACGCAATCATACCAACTTTGTTTACACGTGCCTACATTATCTAATCCGCAATACGCATGATATATCGCATAGCTTTCAAATATTTTCCACTTAGCCCAATGTCCGTGCGCGTAACCTATACCAGGCTCTACTGTGATCAAATCAGGATGTGCGTCACATACTGGTCTTACGCCAGCTCCCCAAAACGGCAAAATAAAATCAAGTGGCTGTTTACGCTTGCCTACCTCGGCAATCGCATTTTTGTAAAAAGTCTGATAGGCATGATCTGTTACATTGAACTTAAAAAAGTTGCTTCTCCAGTCATAATTACCGTATGCTATTTCTAAGTCACGATTGGTGATAACTGTTACATGTTCAGTACATTCAAGATTAGAGTCCTCGTGACCATAATGAATAACAGTGTGACCACGTGCTTTCATCATTTTACCAAACTTAACTACCTTTTGGGTATAAGCACACGCATTATAATCTTTGTTCGTTACAGTGTGAGGTAAACCTAGGATATGAAATCTAAATTTTTGTGACATAAAAAATCCCTGCTATAATTAAAAATATTTATAGCAGGGATCATTTAAAGAAATATTACTTGTTTTCTAAGTGTTCTATTCTTAGTTTTAATGCTTCTAGTTCGCTTGACAGTTCTTTAATCGCATTAACTAAAATAGGTATCAAGTAATCACTAGTAATTGACAGCTTGTCAGGATTTTCAGTACTTACGATAACTGGATCATTGCCTTCTGCTTCTAGTATTTCTTGTGCTGAGAAACCATAACGCTTTTTAACGTCCTTGATTTCATTGGATGCTCTATCTTTAAACGAGAAGGAGATTGGATTAAGATTCTGTAAGAAGCCTCTACCATGTGGTACCTGACCAAATATACACTTATCACGCATGTCAGACACAGTTGTCCAACCTATTTGTATTTGAGCACAAGTATGACTTGAGTTACCCATGATAATGCGATCAGATTCAGTAGTAATGTTTGCTAAGCCGTTTGTTCCAACACCAGATTCACGACCAAAGAACAAGTTATTTGAACCAGTAGTATTACAATAACCGGCGCATTGACCTGCAAAGAAGTTATATGAACCAGTAGTACTACATTCACCTGCAAGGGCGCCGATAAAAGTATTATAAGAACCCGTGGTGTTACAATTACCTGCTTGTGCGCCCATGAATATATTGTTGGATCCGGTAGTGGTTCCATAACCAGTATCTCTACCTATGAATATATTTCTATATCCTCCGGTGTTATCATACCCAGCAGACTGTCCTATGAATATATTATCATTACCAGTTGTATTACATGTTCCTGCGGCCCACCCAAAGAAATTGTTATGAGACCCTGTCGTGTTTTCGCGGCCAGCATCTTGACCGAAGAAATTGTTATGAGATCCGGTAGTGTTTTTATTTCCAGCATCTTGACCAAAGAAATTATTATTACTACCAGTTGAGTTGTATTGCCCTGTACCGAATCCGAAGAAATTGTTATGAGAACCAGTGCTATTATAGCATCCTGCATTGAACCCGAAGAAATTGTTATGATAACCACCAGTATTTTTTGCGCCAGCATAACCACCGATAAACGTGTTATATGCTCCGGTAGTATTATTTCGTCCGGCATATCTTCCTACAAAGAAGTTATATGAACCGGTAGTAGAACAAAATCCTGCCCTCATTCCAATAAATGTGTTATGTGAACCTGTTGTGTTATAGTAACCTGCTTGATAACCAAAAAAGTTATTGTAACAACCATCAGTATTACATCTACCAGCTTGATATCCTATGAAATTATTATTGGATCCGTATGCAATAGCTTTACCAGTATCACACCCAGCGAAGAAGTTATTACTCGCTGTTACTATTGCAGTGTGATCAGTCAACGCACATGATGTAATGTTGTTTGTATTACAGTAAGAGAACGCGCCGCCCCCTGAACCACTGAATCCACTTATTCCAGAGAACCCACTGATACCACTAAACCCGCTTACACCGGCACCACTATATCCACTGAATCCTGAAGTACCTTGTGGTCCAGTCTGACCTGAATATCCACTTACACCAGTCGCACCCGAGTAACCACTTATGCCACTAAAGCCTGATACGCCTTGAGTGCCAGCTTCGCCTGAATAACCAGATATACCAGAGAAACCTGACGTGCCGGCACCAGTTGCTCCTGTTTCTCCTTGGGGACCTGAAAAGCCGCTTGTACCAGAGTAACCACTTATGCCACTGAATCCCGATTCACCGCTAATACCTGAATAACCGCTTATCCCACTAAATCCCGAGAATCCACCGCCGCCACCAGCAACCCATGATAGGCCACCAGAACCGTTAGTCGATAACACATATCCAGAAACGCCGCCAGTTAATGTAACATTAGCAACATTGCCTAAATCAGTAGTACCGCTTACTATTAAGCTAGTCAATGTACCTACTGAAGTGATAGCAGGTTGTGCTGCGTTACTTACTGTCTGAGCATTAATTGCTTGAGCTGCTGCAACAAAGTTAGCACCACCTGCTCCGTTTAATATCAAGTTTCCTACAATTTGTAAATTAGCTTTTTCAGTAGTAGGCGTACCACTCACATCAACTACTGGCACTAATGTGCTTGGAGAAATATCATTACCGATATTATTCAATCCTGTTATTTTTATAGTTCCGGTCATTTTATTTTCCTTTAACTTGTGGCCCCTTTAATCACTACGAATCGTAATACGATTGCGTCACTGCGGTTGGTGTTAGTCATGTTATGTACTGCTATAACTGCATTGCCTGTATTACAAATAGAATTAAAACTATATTCGCCTGCATTTGCGGTGCTAACTTGATTGATAATCATAACGTCTTTATTAGTGATGGTAGAATTGTTTAATGTGAACGAAACGGTAGAATCACCGCTCAACTGAGCACTGTTCATAGTAATTTCACCAGTAATTTTGTTTAGAGTTACTGGATCACTTTTGCTATTGTTCTGTGTAGCTGTTCCACCCGATCCTGTGGCATATCCTATTCCTGCTGTTGCAGAATTACTAGTTATGCCGCCAGTAGCTGCCACGTTACCGATAATATTTGCTCCGTAACTAGCATCAATTTCTAGGGTTTTCGATCTACTTGCTACTGTGCTTCCTTTCGGTGTACTCCAAAATTCTATTTTACTACCTTGTGTAGTATCTGTCTGATCGTCAGTAGATACAAAACTTATTCTAGCCTGTCCAATACTAATCCATCCAGTGCTGGTATATCCATTTATACCAAGTCTACTAATTTCATCACCGTCTAATACTTGGGTAGGTGAAGTAGCAGTGCCATTGTATCTACGCCCTATGTATCCTGCATACCCACCTATACCGTCAACGTACAATCTAGCCGGATCACTTGTTTGTCCTGTAATCTGTAACATAACACCAGTATTAATCGGCTCTTGTATGTCAGAGGAAGTAGAACCTATAATATTAACAGCAGCGGTATTCGGACTAACATTAGAAACAAAAATAGTAACTTCACCGTCATTACTCACTGAAAAGAATCTGTTGGCAATATTGGGTGGTAAACCGTCGGGCTTGTAGAAACCTATGTTGCCCACTAGTTGTATCTCAGCATCACCTTGTGTACGCAAGACCATGTCTTGATCTATACTGTCAATTTGTAAGACGTTATTGCTTGCAGTAAAGTTACCAAAAGAAAGAGGTATGTTAGCAGTATCTATAGTAAGTGTGCCATCTAAACTAATATTAGCCCCTGGCCCCGCCTTAATACCACCTACTTTAGTTTCAGTAGCAGGAGAGATATTTCCAGTAACTACTAAATTACCGTTTATGTTTCCGCCGTTGGCAAGTATTATATTTGCTTTTATATTTCCTGAATTAGCGAATACATTTCCTGCTGTTACATTACCAGCAAATGTAGCATTAGCAGGTAAGTTTATTCCTATAGTTCCCGAGGTTACTACTGGACTTCCAGTTATAACTAACTGAGAGCTACTAACACCTACACTAGTTACAGTACCGCTTGTTGTGTTTGCTGAAACAGTTACATTTCCATTACTACTAGACAATGATATTCCTGTTCCAGCAGTCAATCGCGTAACACCTGCATTAGTAACAGTAATAAGTCCGCTACTGGTAACTGGTCCACCGCTTATCGTTATACCACTACCACCTACCAAGCCTACGCTGGTTACTGTACCTGCTACAGTGTTGTTAGATGCACTAGTTATTCTACCAGTAGCATCGACAGTGATAGTAGGATTAGTATAAGAAGCAGGTGTCACACCTGATGTGGCTAAGCCTAAAGTTACATTTCCGTTATAACCGCCGCCAGTTAGTCCAGTGCCTGGTAAAACCCCAGTAATACTCCCACTAGGTCCTCCAGTAACAGCATCAATAATAATTGCTCCACTACTATTAGTAAGAACAATATTATTACCTGCAATTAAGTTAGCTGAAACAGTAATTACATTTGATATATTGCTTACTGTTATGCCGTTTCCTGCAATAGGCACAGGACCAGCATTAGCAAATAAATTTGTAAAGTTGTCTTGTGTTTTAGTGAAGGCGGTATATAACGAATCACTGTTAGCAGATTCGTTAGGTAAACCTACATTAATTTCTTGTAAACCCGATATAGCCATATTCTTAATCCTTTATCATATATTTATCACAAAGAACAGGAATAGGACACTTGCCTACATCACAAATATTTTACCTACAGAACTAGACAAAACATCATCAAACATATACCCCATGTCATTTGCTAACATATCGGTAGCTTCTGCTCTATCGTTTTCATCACGAAATTTAGGTTTGATATTCAAATACTTGCTAGGTGTACCCCAAGCCTTTCTACCATAACCTAGATTAGTTGGTAGTGGATTTAATGTAATTTTACCAGTACCTAGATATTGAGCAAATAGTTCATACAAGAATTCGTAAGGTCGTTTGATTTCGTTTGATCTGCTGCTGCGCTGAGTACCAATAGCATTGAACAGTGCGTTATATTCTGGTGTTAGATCAAACTTGAATCTTGAACTCTCACGAGATGCTTTCCCGTAATACTCTTCTAACATCTGATTAACTTGTGTGAAAAAGTGCTTTTCTGCTTCACCCCATGCACTCCACTGTCTATTCTTACGAACACCGGCTTGTATAGCATGTCCAAATCTATGAGCCATAATCCACGGCGTCATTGGAACTTTAGCATCACCTTTGTTGCCTACAAATACTACTGTGATGGCATCTTCACTGCCATTGATAATTTGATCAGCTTGATCGCCAAAGATTTCTTTTAACTGATTAGCATCCATTGGACCATAATCGCTATACTTACCAGTACCGGGAATGTTACTAAAGAACAGTCTAAAGTCATATGGAGTTTGTTCTAAGAATCTTTGTGTTTTTAAAATATTAGTAGGGTGCGGTACTAATCGTTTATCTGGACCTCTAAAAGGTCCTGGCTTATCAAAGTCTCCCATTGGTGTGTAGCTTTGTAAAGGTACTTCTGTAATAAATTCGTTAGCTCTCATCTCTTTTTCACTCTTCCTCTAAATCCTGTAGGGAACTGGCCATCATTTACTGGTCTGTTAAACCATTCAGGCGTTCCAATTTTATATTGTTGTTGAGCAACTGTAGTTGTCTCAGTAGTTTCTCTTATACCAGCGATTCTTTTCCACTGTGCTAATTCTTCTTCTGGTGTCATACCTATCCGTATACTAAACTATCTATTCTTTTATACTTGATGTTAAACGCATTCATTAATAATTCTACTTCTCGCAAGCACTCATCTCTACCACCACCTATTATATATGCACCGTTAAATCGTTTTAGCTGTGCGACACTTGTCCAGTTGACACTAATAGGGTCATCTAAGTCAAACTGTCTAAACTCTCTACCCATGAGTGCCTGCATCTTTTCATCGTATTCGGGATTATCTTCACCGCCGAATAAATCTCTGCTATCCCGTACTTTTTGTTGATACATCTCTCTGATAACTCGTATAATAACAGCAGGATTAGTGCCTCTGTCCATCCAGCTTCTCAAGTATCCATAACCTTTGTCAACCAATTCTACTCTCTGCCAGTTATTAGGCTTAAACCCGTTTTCTTCCCAATACTCTTTTATTTCAGCAATACTATCCATTGATACACCGGTATCTTCTGCGTTTACAAACATCAATACAGGACCTGTTTGTCTATTTACAAACTCTATAGCATCCCAACATACAGGCTCATATGCGCCGCCATGATATGCACAATACTCGGGCTGAACGTCTACTATGATCACTGGGTGATTCAACCCCTCTGTAATGAATTCTTTAGCTCTCATAAACTCTTGCCCCACCTGGTATTAATCACATTCCAGTTTATGATCTTCCACTGTTCATTCAAATACTTTTCTTTGTCAGTGCCATAATCTAAAATGAAGGCATGCTCCCACCAGTCAATGATCAGTAAGATATCATCTCTAACTTCGTGATTCTTTATTAGCTTGATCTTGCCGTCATATGCCAAGTAAGCCCAGCCTGATCCCTGAATAGTCATAGCTTCTTTTAAGAACTCGTCTTTAAAGTTCTCATAACTTTTAAAGTGTTTTTTGATAAAGCCTTCCATAGGACCATTGGGCTTGTTATTGTTTCTGACTTCACGATACTGAGTAAACAACAAGTTGTGAAGAAAGACTCCCGCGTAATTGAAGGTTGGATCTCCTTCTCCGGCATTGTATCGTTTAGCGTAGGCATGGGCAAGTTTACCATAGTGTAAGTCTATAGTATCTTTGCTCATGACAGGATTAACTTCACTGGGAGTAAAGTTAAGATTGATTATCTCAATGTCTTGAGGTTTAGCTTTTTGTTCGAGGAGAGTTATAATTTCACGCATAATCTATTATTTATGATTATGCGTTAATTACTTTACTTTCGGCGGGTTATTCTACCACGATTTAGATCATAGGGTGAAAGTTCCATTTCTACTTTATCACCCATTAAAATTCTGATTTCGTTTTTTCGCATCTTGCCTGATATGTACGCGAGAATGGTATGACCTGTTTCTGTTTTTACTTTAAACATAGCGTTTGGCATAACATCTACTATGTCTCCATCTAGCTTAATTGTATCTTCTTTTGCCATATATTGGGTTTTTATTACTCCTTATTTTTTAAGTATATCCCACATTTTTTCTTTCTCTAAGATATCTTTTTCTAATTCACGATATCTTTCGCCTAGTGCTTTTAGCTCTTCCCACCTTTCTTCTAACTCAGAGTTAGGATGTAAGATAGCCAATCGCTTTTCTATATTTTCAATTGCTTCAGATAAGCTTTTGCCTTTTACTTTTAGATCACCCTCTATTTCAGCATCACCGTCTATTTTTAGTGTAGAACTAGGTGTAGTCCATGCAGGGTTTACACCGTTCCAAGTTAAAGTTTGTCCCGCGCCGCCTGTGTTTGTAGTGTATATTGTTCCCGGACTAGTAGTGATAGTATAACCTCCACCAGTCCCTCCCAAAATACCGCCACCTCCGGCTCCGATGCCTAGGCCAGAACCTGCACCAAACATTGTATCGTCTAAATTATAATCAGTGGAAGAAAGATTGACATTATATTGACTCATTTAAATACCTTTTTTAAGAAAATTCGGCCATCTTCTCCCACGCCTATGTCAATGTCATCACCTTCTTTCCATCCTAATTGTTTTAGTACATGAGGAGGAATAGGAAGAATCAAATCTCCTGTTTCAGGATCAGTGTGCGTGATAACTTCGTAGCGTAAATTGTCTTGTCCGGGTTGATTGGCCATAGTGTATTGTATTTACTTTAGAACAAAGAGTCAATAATAAAAGGCATCATTACCAGGCTCTACATGACCAGTATCGTGCTTTCCAACGTGGACCGGGATTATCGCAATTGTGTCTAGCTCTAAATGATTTTCTACGCTTTGGATTAGACTTTTTGATCTTCATGTTCTTGTCACCAAAGTTTACTTTTACTACTTTACCGTTTGGCTTACGAACATAAACCTTAGACTTTTTCACATCACCTTGCATAGGCTTGCCTAGCGGAACTTTTCTTCCTTGATACTCGGCTTCGTCTAGTTCCTCAGACTCTAACAGAACTCCGTTAAGGTCTAGAAACTCTAACATACTTTCATCAGCTTCAACGATTACACCATCATCAGTAAATCCAACTATTCCGGTTTCAATATTAAAATTCTCTGAAAGCTCAATATCAAAGCTATCACCCACGTTCATAGTGTCATCGTTATCAACGCTTAGTTCGTTGATCTTTTTAAATATGTCTCTAATATCATTGCTCATTATTGTTATCCTTGTTGAAAAAGATTTCTTCCAATCTTTTTATAGTTCTTTCAGCAGCATCTGGAACTGCGTATTCATCTTCGTGTTGTATCGCTATACCACCAGCTTGTTCCCATGCCATGATCTTTTTGTAGTAGTCATCAATTAATATATTTGGTCTACCACCATCCATAGCATATTCGTGTTTATCGTGCCTGAATAAAGCACTGTTAACCTTATCAGGGGTGTGCTTTTGTAACCAAGCTTTTTTACCTACTATACTTGAGTTAGCGTACGGTCCTCTAAGAGGCGCACTTAAAATAGTATAAGAGATATTATTACTATTTAGCCAATCTGTGATTTTTTTACCACCTGGCAGTTGTTTTAAGTTAGCAAAAAATTCAAAAACTGCTCTTGGAGAACTGTGTGCTAGTTTTTCTATTTCTTCTTGTGTTTTTAGTTTTGCTTCTTCATGTGACATACCAATAGCTGTTTCTACAGCACCAGCAAAATCGCACTGTACACCATCCATGTCAAGAAACACATGCGGTTTTTTATTCATCAATTCGTTAATTCTCATAGTTGTATTTATTTGTGTACTAATATAAAGGCAAGGTGATCTTTTTCAGACTCAAAAGAGAAAATGTAATCTATAGTAAGATCACTGAATATGTCAGTAATGTACTGGTCGGCTAGCCATTTTTTGCTATTGATATCACTGTAGTCTGTGTAGTTCCAATTTTTCTCACAGTTTTTGAAGCACCAGTCTAAAACTGACTGCAGGTCACCGAATTTAATAGCGACTTTACATTGATAATCAAATTTGAGAATACTTGTGGACATGTACTCCAGTTTTCTTTAAGAATTCCACACCTTCAACGGACCGATAATCATGTTTGTAATACACAGTGCCTATTCCTGATTGGTAAATGGCTTTAGCGCACTCCAAACATGGACTATGTGTTATAAACAAGGTGGATCCTATACTAGATTCAGTACTCGCCGCCAAACGCATTAATGCGTTCATTTCAGCATGAAGTACTTCTGGTTTGGATTTGAGACGGTATCTGCCGATTGGTTTATCGTCTACCTCAGAGTATTCTATATAAGGCCATTGCTGTTCAACTTCTGTATCATCTAAGTCTACCCAGCATGCGGCTCCTCCCATCCATTCTTTTGTTTCGCAATTATTTTCCCAACCAGAGGGCATACCGTTATACCCTGAAGCAAGTATCTGATTGCCCTTTACAATCACTGCACCAACTTGTAGTCTTTTGGCATAGCTTAACTGCGCTGTTCGTTCAGCTATATCCATAAAGTAATCAATGAACTTGGGTTTCATGATATTATTTAACTCCCTTTTAATGTTCCCCACATTTTCTTTTTGTGTAAATTCTTCGCTCTGATTTTCTTGACTGCGAAGTAAATAATACCTGCAGGAAGCAAAATAGGCCAAACTAATGCTAAACCTCCAGGAACACCAGTAAAACTCATTGCAATGACAAAGATATTCATGGGGTGTTTATAGTAAAAAGGATTGATTAGTTTTACGATATCTTTACGGCATAGGTTCAAGTCAGTAATGCTAGGATGATTGTCACCTTTAGCGTATCTATAAGTATAGTAGATTATTGACAATGTGGCGTATATCACTGCCAAAACGAACCCAGCATTAAATGCTGTATTAACTATAATCTCAAACATTTCTAACCTCACTTTGCCTCAGTGGTTATTATAACTTCGTCTAGTACTTCGCCTTCGACAAACCACAATTCTTTGTCGTCGTGCAAAACTTTTGCTATGAAGTTTCCGTTGCCAAATTCTTTTGCAAGGTCTTCAATAGTAGTAGCTTGACACTGAAACTTGTTGGTTTTCTTTTCATACAAGTATATCGTATTATTTTCTACTTCTGTATACAATACAGGTATTATGTTAATGAATGCTTCTTTTACTAACGCTTCAAGCTTTTGTCTTTGATATTTTGTGTAAATCTTAAACCCAGTATTAATAACAAAGTAGAGTATAACAAAAGATATAACGAAAGTAATTATAGGGTCCATAATTATTTTACCAAGTATTGAGTGTGAAGAATCCATTCATTGTTGACCAAAAAGCCCCATTCTCTTTTGCGCTTCTTGGGTATAAAAAGTGTTACAGCTGGTTGATTGTCATCCAATTCAAGCCAATGAAATTCATGTGCTTTGCGGCTAATAACGCTACCTGGGCCTCGCCATACAATGCGATCAGCTACAACTTTGCCTTTATCAAATTCAGGTGTATGTTCCCAGTAACCGCCTTTGAGTACAACAGTGGTGTAATCCCATGGGTGGTCGTGATATACGGGATCATCAGAACGAACGATTTTATGTAAGAGTAAATTGAACGGAAAACTTACACGATCTTTGAACAGCAAGTAATAACGATGCATGTATTGCTCATGCGACTGACGATCTAAGATAAGACGGTATCTACCTAACTTGGTCATTAATTTGTGAAAGATATTCATGATAAGCCTTAAAAAAGAAGCGGGTTTTAGAAAGGACCCGCTAGAAACCTTTAGTACTGATTAAACGGTAGTGTCACCGAAAGTAGCAAGATAACGATATCCTGCTGCAACTACTCGACGGCTTGGTGTACCGATAGAGTACTTGGTTGTTACACGACCTTTAGTGTCAGTGCTTTGGTTAGCATAAACTGCATAACCATGACGAAGGCGAAGCTCGCTGATAGTAGCAGTTGGGTTAGCAAGACCAAATCTTGCACTAATCTGCTTAGCAGTCAATCGTTCACCGTTCTTAAGCGCCTCTGCAAGACGCTGGATTTTAGTTTCTGTCATCATTTTTGATTTCCTATTGTTCCGCTGCAATTCGTGTTAACTTACAGCGTGATATCATAATATAATAGTAACTGTCTGATTACAATAGAAAAGGTAATATCTGTTAACTTATATGTCCAAATATTTGAACATGTACCCATCAGCAAGAGGTTCATGACCTATGTAACCACGAGGATTACATACTATGCGAGTATTACCTAGCATATAATCAAATGAATGATGGGTATGACCGTGACACCAAAGATTGATATTACTATCCATGACAAAATCTTCCAAGTTGGTTCTGTACGCACCGTTCATTAATTGCTGACCTTTATAGCAATCAGCTACAGAAAGATCACTAGGAGCATGATGGGTAACGACTACTACCTTCTTGCTAGTATTGGCCACGGTTGTTTTGATAAACTCTAGGCTTTTAGCATGGCGAACAATAACATCATCTGGATGAAGGCTGTGATAATTGTTCTTATCATTTTTGATAATCCTAAAGTCACTCATGCCCTGCTTAACCTGGTACTTAGTATACCAATCGTTTTTGTTCATGTCAGTCCAAAGTGTTGAACCAACAAACATTACATTGTCTATTTCTTTTACTTGATCTTCTAAGAAATAAACATTGGAAAACTGGTTGCATTCGTGGCGCAGTGTATCAAGTGCCTGGTACCAACGACCGTGGTAAAACTCATGATTACCTGCAATCATGATTACATGCTTGAATTGGACACTTACCCGCTCAAGAAATTTTCTGTACTTAATAGCTTCTAGTTGACGATCACCTAACTTATTACCTTTATCAAGTGATTTTTGAATTGAGTCGGGAGTATGGTCATACAGGTACTGGGCGATCATGATATCACCTGCTAACACTAAAACATCAGCACCTTCATTGGTAAACTCTAAGTCACCAAACTCAAGATGTACGTCACTGGCCAAGGCTATTTTCATTCTGGTTACTCGATTAATATATTTCTTAGTTTTTCTTGCTCAGCCCATGCAAGCTCTTGATCAACGCGAGTCTTTAAGTAACATCTTATATCATTACGATAATCCCAAATGAACCGTTCATACTTTACTAGTTCAGTCATACATCCTTCACAGTCCACGACATACGCCCCACCATAGAAGTGTATGTATTCAATCGTTGGACCATTCCAACTATCAAATCCAAGGAATGATTCTTTCGCAAATTCTTCATATCCCTCAGCTACGTGATGTTTACCACAGCGACAATAAATAAACGGTCCAGCCCCTCCAGATAAGGAGTCTATGAACATCTGACTTACTTTGTTTTCTGATTCTCGAATGTACTGCACATTAACTCCATCTGATTAAGGCAAACATGTATACATCTTCTCTGATATCTACTAACGTCCCGGTAGATGTGCCGCCTACTATGTGATAACACTTATCCTCGTTATTTAAATCACGAAGCCAAGACAATACTTCCACATCACAGAAGATCGTATACCACAACTTTTCGTCTACGATTGCTTTGTCTATTACTTTTATACGTGCCATATCAGTTTTTTCGATTCTTTATTACCAATTCATTCCGTTTCATAAAAGATGAACACTCGGGACACAGATGCTTGTCATAAAAATCACCGCACTTTTGTTTGTATTCTTTCTGCATTTCTTCTTCAGACCATCTAACGAAGTTGCCAAGTACTATGATTATACTGAACAACACTAACATTATTCCAGTAATAACAATCGTGTAGTTATCGTGGACTGATAGATATTGCATCTTTGTGGCAGCGATTATTGACGAACCGATCACAAACAGAATTGCAGCAATTTTATTCATTACAATTTTTCCTTTGAAGTTTGAAAAAGTGATTTAGTTTCTTCGCATCTTAGCAATGTCTACTGCATCCTGTTTGGCAAACACTGGCACCATGTTAGACTTGTGCAGCGTAGCAATACCGAGCAGTTGTTGCTCACCAGAATATGTGCGTGATTGTTGTTTTGAACATACCGCTAATCCAGTACCTGTTATACTGGGATAAGTGTTAGCACGATAAGAAGCAGGCACACTACCTAAAAAGGTATCCGCTTTCTTTTTTTCTTTTTTAATCTTACCAAACACCTGATCAATGTATTCATCAAGTGTAATCTTGGGCATATGAATAGACTTTAAGAATTTATTGTGTTCTTTAAATTCTTGCTCAAGTTGAAGTTGTTTAGCCTTAGTAAGCTTTTGTTTGGGTTTGCGAGTGTTCAGTGTGCAAACCCCTTTGATAAGATGCATGGTCATGATTTCAAGATCCTTACTGTCAATGCTTGTTCTTGTTCTTCACCCATTACTAACAAGTCTTGTCCATACCTAGTTGTGGTATCAGACTCATACGTGCCTTTATCACCGAAACGTATCCTAACCATCTTTGGGGTAAAACTTACAACAGTACCCCAGCGTAGCCCCGCATATCCCCCACTGTAGTAAGTGATGATGCGGTCGCCCTCTTTAATTTCTTGTCCCAAGAAATCTTTATATAGTTTAGTCATCATGCCTCCACTGTATAAAGATTGACTGCTTGCCAGTTCCACAGTTCTTGGAGACTTGCAAATACAGGACCAAAGGTAACGTCTGTGTCTTTAAACCCAGATTGCCAACCGCCCAATACGTTCACACAGCAAATTTCTCGTAACATTTGGTTATTCCTGTATTATATTTGCTTAGTATGCAGCATACTAAGGATAAAAGTCAATAGTTTTTTGATGTTCTAAAGTTGCATGTATGTCCATGTTCTTTTAAGAGTTCACATACCTCGTCTAGCAGTTGTAGGTTCCTGCGTCTTAATTCAGCAAGTCTTTCAGCTAACTCTTGATCTTCTTTAGCTAGAAGTTCTTGATGTTGCCTATAGCTAGTTTGTATTTTTGTGGTTAGTAGTTCAAGACCGAGAGAAATTATCAACAAAATAATCAACAAAATACTTAGCTTTTTAATAATCGCCCATGAGTTAATCCATTTTTGATTCACGTTCAATCTCCTCTCTAGCCATAATATTTCGTACTCTTTCTATAAGAGCCCGATACTCCATGCGATCTGCCCACTCTTTTTCTTCTTTTTCAAGAGCCAGATCGCGCCACAGCGTGAGCCATTCTAAAGTGATGCATCCAGTGATTACAGACAATAGAAATCCACAAATGTATGGTGCAATACTGATAAATGTGTCCATTACTTAATAAGTCCCAGTGCTACCTTTTCAGCAGTAGTAAGCTTAGCCAAAGCGCGTTCAGCTATCATGCCTGTATCCAATTCAAACAGTTCTTCAACTGATTCGGCAATATGAAATACTCTAGTGGACACAAGGTCGTTTTTGTACTTTGCTTGCCAAGCTTCAGCAGCCAACTTGTCGTTTGTGTAATGCTTGTGAATACGACGGTCACCGCCATCCCAAACTTGAATGTCATACAGAGTCATGGTAATCATAATAAATCCTCAATGAGATTATATTAAATCTTTGATGTGTTTGCAAGTACCGCGGAACTTAAACCCTGAACAGCTACACGTTCCTTTGTCTGGATCAACAAAGTAAGTGTCACCT
>OGWF01000041.1_pt1 | contig 19706 bp, 22 predicted proteins | sample 1575951 | NCBI WGS metagenome assembly OGWF01 (sample SAMN07581523, study PRJEB24739) | freshwater metagenome | place: Singapore | collected 2015-01
CAGAGCTTGCCCATTGAATCCGTAGCGTACGCGTAACCGCGTATCACTCCGTATGCTCGTCTCGGGCTCGTCATGGGCTCGATGACAAGCATGCACGCGCCTTCTCCAATAACCCCGGTGGTTCGCCAGAGGTCGAATGGTCGGCACTGGCCGGTCGGATCCTCAGCGGTGGCAGGCGCAAGACCGGCCATTCGGAAATCCAGCATAGGGTGAAAGTAGAGCGGAGCCTCAGTACCTCCGCAGATGGCAATATCCAGTTCGCCCGAGGCGACCAAGTTCGCTGCATGGCCAATCGCATCCAAACCAGAACAGCACGCACTCTGAAAGGTCATGCTCTTAGCTCGAATTCCAAGATCGTCGAGAATCGCCGCACCAATCGAGCTAATGAGTACGTTAGAAACGGACGCCGGAATTCCCGATAGCGGTCCACGCTTCATTGACAGCTCAACGAGACGGCTGATTGGCGAGTATCAAACCTAGATACTTTTCTAAGAGAAGTTCAAGGCGGGGCAACCTTGAAAAACGCCGGCATTTTAGCGGAGTACACGCCAAAGCAAATTAAAAAGATAGAAAGTATCTACGCCCAATTTTGTAATGATGAGCTTGATGAACCATCGATAGAATTTATCGTGGGTTTCTATGTCTCTAAAGCTGTAGCGTATAGAGATAAAAGATGGCTAGGTTTTGTAGAGGCCGGAGGCAAACAGGCGAGCGCCGGCATGTGGCTATTGGAACGCCGTGTAGGTGGTGAATTTGGCGCACCAGTTCAAAAAGTACAGCAAGAAATCAAAGCGGGGGTTATGTACTCAAGCGTTCAAGAAGCGATAGAGGCAACGCAAAAGAAACTAGGTATCAAACAGATCGAGGAACAAGGGGACTATTGGGCGAAGCTACAAACAGCCGTGGCCTTGTCTCAAGAATTGCCAGTATTGCCCATTGAAACCAGCACAAAAAAACAACAATAAAAAACATAGGTACATATGAAATTTGCTACTATGTGACAGATTGCCAAAAAACCTATCTAAAATCGATTTTCGCCCCTTAGTGAATAGGTTGATTAGGCCTTATGTGAATTTGATCAAATAAAGGGGGAAATCAGCGTATGAGAAAGAAACTAAGTACTAAGGATTTTGTTAAACCTAGAAGCACATGCGAAGGCGCTTTAATTGCTACCCGTCGCGCCTTGGCTGATTGTGAGGTACGGGGTTGGGTGGCCGATGATTTAAAAGTTCCTTATTCTGATTTTTGCCAGTTCTTAGCAACAGGCAAAGGCGGGGAACAAATTATTAAGATATGGGCCAAAAATTGGGAGCTAGCGCCGTCTGTACTTGAAAAAATGGTTTACATAGATCCTACAATTCCTAGCATACTACAAACCGTACGAATGCAGGACGTCAAGGCGTCTCAAGTACTTGCAAACTTGAAATTCTGTGTATCAATCATTCATAGAAACCTTAATCAAACAATCAATGATCAAAAGATAGCAATTCGTAAATGGACAGGCTTATCGATTGATTACGCTGTACTTGCCCCCAGTTTGTACCATTGTTCAGAAATCCTCATAGATACAAGTATCGATGAAGGTGATTGCGAGTGTCACATTGATGAACGCATCTTGTTTATGGTGGCAACATGGGGCGGGTGGCAGCTTAGGGCTGAATTAGAACATTGGTTAACAAATGTAGCTACGATTTATAGGGGCATTTCTCTTGGTTACTATCCAGAAGATACGCAAGTTCAATTTACACAGTGTTCAATTAGGAAGGCGCCAATTGACACTATGGAGAAAATGAAGCTTGAGCAGGTGAGAAAGATTTTTATTTAAATTACTATGTGAAAGATAAATCTTGTAGAAAGTGTTAACAAGTCACGAAAACAGGAGAAATTATGAAAAAGATCAAGCCAGTACATAGGCAATTAGTACACTTAGACCGCCCGCAAACAGCTATCTTGAAATTGATTGCTATGATGGGCGAAGTATCCCAAAAAGAAGCTATCACAGCTATTTTCAACATGGGACTAGGCGCACTACTCAAGGCAATCAATGAAAACGATGATATCCAGTTTTTAGCTACGCTCAAGACCTATGGTAAAGATGAAACAACCAACCTTCTTTTTACAGAACTTTTTAAGCTTAGCGACTCAAGGAAGGCAACCAATGAACGCACTGAATCAGACAAAACTTGAGCTATTCGAGTTTCTTTGTTGCAAAGACCATCTAGAAGAAGAAAAACCTATGAGAAATAGAACACTATATGAAGATCTAAACAACGAATTGGCGGCGTCAAAAGATATCGCTGATCTTTGTGAACGATCATCAATTTTACTAGCAAATATCATCAAGCTTGCAGACAACCCCGACGCCCTTGATATCTTTACAAAACAAGCTGAAGTTCTAAGCTATATGTTCAAAGATATGGCTTACAAATGCCCTAAAAAGTCCATTCGTTCAATGGTATCAGAATGGATCAGGGAAGATAAGACCTCAAGAGAAATGGCGGCGCTTCTCAATGAACAGGGCTTGACCACGAGCACCGGTAAAGCGTGGACGCATGCGCTTGTCATCTATGCATTCAAAGATTTGTTCGATGCCAAAAAGACCGCCCCCGTAATAGTGTCCGCTGTAGTTCGAGCAAAAGAACTAAGAGATAGAGGATGGAAGCTTGACGCAATCGCTAACGCACTCAATGAAGAAGGTTTCAAAACACAGCGTGGCGGGGCGTTTACTTTTGCTACTGTGCATCACCTACTAAAGGATTGATATGAACGCTATTATGATTGCTAGTCTTGGGCTACTAAGGCAAATTGCTGAACCGATTTTAAGGGAAGACGCAACCATTCAACAACAAGTACTTGAGTTCTTAGATACCTTGATCAAGAAACTTGAGGGAGATACTAAATGAAGATCAAAGACCAGATACAAGAACTAAGAGAACAGATCGCACGCTTAACAATGCATCTTGTCAATAAGAATGAAGTACTTAGAGAACAGGCCTTTGAAATTGCCAGTATCAAAGAACAAAATAGATTGATGCGTGCGCACATGGATGAAACACGCTTAACGTTGCTTGCCTTATTCTTGCAACAAGACATTGACAACCCCGTATATTATCGAGACTTTGCAACCTTGTATTATGCAATTAGTGGATATTTCTTTATTAACATGGCGGATAAGGTCTACCCCGCTGTCTTTGCGTTGGAGCAATTAACCAGTAGAAACGTGTGTATGCATGCACTCTATGAGCAAATGAAAGACAATAACCATATTATCGAGAATACAGAGATAAAAAATATACTTGAACAAGCTAGTCAGTATCGAGCAGCGCACCAAAAGAAAGAAGGTTAATCATGGGAGTGAAGAGAGACATTGATGATCTACAGAATGAGATTGCTAAAGTTCAAAGTGATATACGTGCTTTAATCGATGCACAAAACAAAAGAATTGAGGCCTTAAACACTTTGTTTCATTTTACTAGACAAGATATCAGAGATCTAATCGCAAAGATGCCAAAAGAACCAACAGGACAAGATCAATGAAGTCCGAACACTTAAAGCAACGAATGAATCAAGTCTTAGTACTTGCTGAAAGTTCAAGATGCCCCCGTAAAAAGTTCGGTTGTTTGATCATTGACCCCTTGAACAATCGTGTAATTAGTGACGGATGGAACGGAGCGCCAAAAGGGCCAGCGCGCCTATGTGGCAATGAAGTATGTTTACGTGATCAAGCCTCAATTCAAAGCGGTTCAAGCCCTCATGTTGGTTGTCACCATGCAGAAACGAACGCTATTTGTAACGCCGCTTCTATGGGTACCAGCACGAAAGGCGCTTGGGCTATTGTCAACGGCGAACCGTGCCTTATGTGCGCAAAGATCTTGCATCATGCTCTAATCAGTAGCGTGGTTATCATTCGAGGCGCTTATCTTGGCGCAAAACTTACGGGCGATGAAGGCGTTCAGTATCTTTTGAGTCATGGTGTCAATGTACTTTTTGAAAGGGTAGAGGGTCATGGTTGACTTTGTTTATAGTTTCAATGGTTGCGTGTTTATTACGGCGCTTCTATACTTGCTCATATGGGTTTTGAAGGTACACTATGAGCTACGCTTCATCCATTTTGGCCCCCTTCGTATGTTCGCTTTAGGCGTGCTACTAGGTTTCTTTGTCTACTTCCTATATATGCTTAGTTTACAAGCGCCTGTATTACTTGCTTCATTCATGTTTGTAAATTTGATCATGAGCACTTTGGAGGGGGAAGGGCAATGAAAACTAATTGTGTGTTGCATGGTGATTGTCTTGATTTGTTGCCAAGTATACCCGATAAATCGATCGATATGATACTTTGTGATCTTCCATACGGTACTACAAAGTGTCCATGGGATTCTATTATTCCTTTAGATAGGTTATGGGCTGAGTATGCAAGAGTGATCAAAGATAATGGGAACATTGTTTTAACAGCTCAAGGCGTGTTTTGTGCTGAGTTAATTTGTTATCGTAAAACGTGGTTCAATCATGATTACGTGTGGATAAAGAATCAACATTCAAATTTTGCTTTAGTAGGTATCCAGCCTTTAAGAGTGTTTGAGAATGTACTTGTGTTTAGACCACCTAGAAAAGATGATATAGAGATACAATTTAACAAGGAATTACGGGCGTACTTTAAGCAAGTAAATGAGTTCATAGGACTAGGGATTAAAAGGATAAATGAAACGCTAGGACATAGAAAGGCGGAACATAGCTTTTATGTAGCAACTTCACAATTCGATCTATGCACAAAAGAAACTTATGATGAATTGATAGAGCATTTCAAGATTGACCAGATGAAAGGCTTTTTGAACTTTGAAACTTTGCACGCTATGAAAGAACGGCCAATTCTGTTGCCTTATACTTTTAACTTTGATGATCGTGTAAAAAAAGAATACACTAAGACAAAAAACCCACTAAGAATTAATCAATACGGAAATCTTGATAAAAGAAAAGACAAAGAACATACACGCAAAGAATACGAAAACTACCCAAGAAACACGTTATATTTTGATTGTGAACGAGGGCAACACCCAACACAGAAACCAGTAGCATTGTTTGAGTATTTAATAAGAACCTATTCAAATGAGAATGAAGTTATCTTAGACAATTGCAGCGGTTCAGGGACAACAGCGATTGCGTGTTTAAATAGTAATAGGCGTTTCATTTGCATGGAGAAAGATGAGAACTACTACAAAAGATCACTTGAGCGCATAGCAAATCATGAACCCTTGTTAAACTTAGGACAATGAAATGTATGGCAGTCATTTATTAGTTCGCTTGTTGATTAGTGAAACATGCATCTTAGATATCTGTGAGCGTTTAGAGCGTGTGCATTGCCTCATAGATCAAGAAGTCATAGACAGAATACGAGCGCTTGAAACCACGTATCAAGGGCGGGCAACGAAAACCATTTTATTGATGCCTTAAATTTTAGAATGTTGCTTGAAACTTATATACTTGTACTTGACCAACAGGAGGACACATGAACAAGTTTGAAAAGATCGCAATTGACCTATCAACCATTTTATCTATGAAGAATGAGGCCTATGGAAACGCTTTTGACAAGACAACACAGATACTTACGCTTCTTTATCCTCATGGAATCAAAGTAGACCAGTACAAAGATATTCATGTCATTGTTCGCATGCTTGATAAGCTGTCAAGGATTGCAAGAGACAACGATCCAATGGGAGAAAGCCCGTATATGGACATTGCAGGATATTCTATTTTGGCACTTGCTAGGGATGAGAACGATGAGAAATAAGCTAAATAAAACTTTGAATTCATGGTTAATTTTGTTAGATTGCTAATTGATACATGCCCCTTTTTGTGAGAGTTGAACGAGACCCATATTAACGCGTAGCACCTTTGGCATGTATCGTGTGACTAGCCCGCTTTTTTGTTTTTGGCGGGCTTGTCTTTATCTTTGTTTATCGATTTAAAATAGTTTATTTTGTATACTAGAAACAAAGATAGGAGACTCAATGAAATCATCATCAACAATTCATCAGCTTGCTGAGCTTGCAGACATATCAGAAGAATTATTACAAAAGGCGCTAAAGACAGCGGAGGCGGGGGGCAAAATTGAACCTTCAGCCTATGATCTTGATCCGTCGAACTATGCAGCGTATACCAGTTCAGACAGTTACAGAGGTTCAGAGCATGAAGGGACAAGCCAATTAGACTATGACATTTTGACTTATATGTCCCGCGTGCCCGTTATCTCATCGATCCTACAAACCAGAATCAATCAGATTGCAGAGTTTTGCATTCCTCAAGAAGACCAGTTCAAAGCGGGCTATGTGATACGTCTAAGGGACAAGACAAAAGAACCTACAGACGAAGAAAAAAAAGAAATGCAAACTTTGACACAATGGATTGAAACTTGTGGAGAAGGTTACAAGTTTGGGGGCGCTTGGGACTTTGAAAGCTTTGTTCGTATGATCATTAGAGACAGTTTGATCTATGATCAAGCATGCTTTGAAATTATCAAAAACAGGGGCGGGGCAATCATAGGATTTATTCCCGTAGATGCAAGCACAATTAGGCGAGCTAGTGTGACAGAGGAGGAGAAGAAAACAGGTCATCGAGATTGGGTTGATAGCGCCTTTATTCAAGTAATCAATGGTAAAAGAGTAGCTACGTTTGATAATGATCAATTAGCGTTCTGTATTCGTAGACCACGAACAAACATTGTATCGCGTGGATATGGATTTCCCGAACTTGAGGAACTTGTTAAAGTCGTAACGCACTTAGTCAACGCCGAAACCTACAACGCTTCTAATTTTACAAATGGTATACATGCAAATAGCATCTTAGCAATCAAGAGTAAGATGAACCCTCAATTATTTAGAGCGTTTAAGCGTGAGTTCTATGCTAATTTGTCAGGCCCAGCACAGGCAAAGAGAACGCCTATTATCCAGCTTGATCCCGAAAGTCAAGAAGAGATTGAGAGCGTGAACTTAGGCGCAACAGCCGAAGAGATGGGGTACAAAGATTGGCTAGGATACTTAACAAAAGTAGCGTGTTCAGTGTATCAAATTGACCCCGCTGAATTAGGTTTTGTTTTTGGTACAGAAGGGCAAACAGGAGCATTGACCCAACAAGGCCCAGGCGCCCGAATTCAAGCTTCTAAGGATAAAGGCCTATACCCACTACTAAGAAGCGTTCAAAATTGGATTAATAGGCACATAATCCACCAAGTAAATGATAAATATGAACTACGCTTCATGGGGCTTGATGCAGAGACCGAAAAAGAAGCGTTGGCCTCTGACATTCAAAGAGTATCAAACTACATGACTATCAACGAAATCAGGGCAAAACATGGACTAGAGGAGATTGAAGGCGGCGACGTGATCTTGAACCAAGCATATATTACAGCCTTGGGCATGAGTCAACAGCAAGCACAAGAACAGCAAGCCCCCCAAGGTCAAGAAGATGATGGAGACAATTATGGCCAAGAAGAAGAGCAAGAAGAAGGCAATGAAACACAGGATGAACAAGAACCCGATCAAGAAGCGGGCGCGGGGGAGGAAGTAGCAAAATCTATGGGTACAAAGAAATTTAGCATTGAGATCTAGAATGCAATATAATCAGCCTTGAACAGAGAAAACAAGGACTAGAAAACATGTTTAGATACTCATTATTCTTAGATACATTGCTCAAGGCGATGACTCATAAGTACATTCGTAGAATCCCTAAAGGTGTGACCAAGACCGGCGCCACAAAGTACATGTACTATTACGCAGGACAAGAAGGACATGGCAAGGGAATTGCGCACGATGAAGAATTGACCGCCGGCGCTTCTTTTGCATTCGGTGAACATGGAAAGACAAGATATCATGCTCATATTGTTCTAGAAGCGGGGGACAGGATTACAATTCAATATGATGATGGTGATAAAAAAGGGCAAAAAGAGACCATGTCAAAAAAGGAATTTAGAGATTTGCTACACAAAGAACACGCTTCAGCTATACAAGGCGCAAAAGAGAAGGCAGCTAAGCAATTGAAAGATTTCCAAGCAGGCAAAGAAAAAGGCGTAAAGGTTAAACAAAGTACACTTGATAAGCTTGAACAAAGAGTAAAGAACCTTGATGCACTAGCGCCAACAGCAAAAGAAGAAATCTTTGAAGGCGTTGTTGAGGCCGGTATAAACAAACTAGAAAACCCGCGTGAGGTTGCCCCACAAGCGCCGAATTTTCAAGGTAGTGTACAAGCCCCCGAAATACGTTTAGGCGTTTTGGCATCTATCGCATTAAAAAAAATAAACCCAAGTGTCCATAAACAAGTATTTATGCAGGCCGATGACAAAAAGGGCGTTTTACATTTCTTTGTTGAAAAAGCTAATGGATCGGGCGATATTGTTGATGTGCGCTCTATTTTAGATCACACAATCAATACCCCTTTTTCTATTGCGGTATCAACAAAAGAATTACAGGAGGTATTAGCACAATCGCTTGTAGGAATTAGCCCCGTAATGAGATTTCAAGATAATGCTTTATTCTTTGATACTGTTATTCCATTGGATGACCCCTCATATTTTGGCCGCCGGCCTAAAGATGGTTTAAAGAAAAACGAAAATACCTTTTATAAAATTCCCGTACAAGAATGGCAAAAACCAGAAGAGAAAAAAGACACACCACAGCAAAAAGGCGCTATAGAGGTAATCGACCGATTGCGACCGTATCGAAGCTTAATTGATATTGCAAACTCTTTGGCGTATAAGCGTCAAGGGATCTCAGCCTTGCAAATACGCGGCGTAGATAGTGAGTTGCTATTTAGTAATGACGGCGCCAATGACATGCTTGAAAAGTTAGTTTTACATGATAAAGTTGATACTAAGGGCGTACCTAATGACAGCATCATAAATCTATTAAACGCATTAGAAAGCAAAGATTATTTAGATCCGAACGCTAAATCCAAAACGTACCCAAGCAATAATCCATATGTACGTATAAATAAAAGATGGGATACAAAAGAGCAAGCACGTTGGGAGCACGTCATAAAACCAGCGCTTAAATCTTTAGGCTTATCCGTGCCAGAAATGAAGGTTGTGGACAAATATAGAAAAGTTCCAGAGGTTGAATATATGATTCCTTTAAAGTTCTTAAATGAGCAACCAGGCCGCCCCGATGAGGCATTAGAAAAGTTATTTGATGATACCAAAATTCCCGAAGTCAAATACGCACCCTTGACCGATAAGCAAAAAGACCTAATTACAAAATACAATAAAAATGATGTAAAAGGTTTCAAATCGTTCATATTTGAAGATGACAGCGTAGGCGAGGAGATTGAAAATGAAGATATGGGAAGCAAAGACCCCGATAAACTTTATATCTATGCAGAAGGGACATACGCAGACAGAGAAGCACTAAACAAGTTAGGTTTTAAATTTGTTCAAAAGAAAGAGGGAGAGAAAAACGTATCTTATTACAAGTACAAAGCGCCAGTTTCTAAATTATAAAAATTTACAAATAACAAGATAAAATTATACAATGATCCTTGAATACAACAAGGACTAGAAAACATGTTTAGATACTCAATACTCATTGACTCATTGATCAAGGCTATGACTCATAAATACATTCGTAGAGTCCCTAAAGGGGTAACCAAGACCGGCGCCACAAAGTATGCTTACTTCTATGCCGGCCAAGAAGGACATGGGAAGGGTGTAGCACATGAAAGCGAACTTATAGAAGGTTCAGCGTTTGCATTCGGTGAACATGGAAAAACAAGGTATCATGCTCATATTAGCAAAGTAGACGGCGACAAAGTAACGGTCAAATATGATGATGGAGCTAAAAAAGGGCAAGAAGAGACCATGACTAAGAAACAATTTCAAGCGCTAGTACATGGAGAACACAAAGAAGCAATCAAACAAGCTCAAACTAAAGCGGAGAAGCAATTAAAAGACTTTCAAGCAGGCAAAGAAAAAGGCGTAAAGGTTAAACAAAGTACACTTGATAAGCTTGAACAAAGAGTAAAGAACCTTGATGCGCTCACAAACAAGAAAGAAGACGCGCCAAAAGAAAAGAGTACGCCGTTAAAAGATATTGATGCAAAAAGTGTACATGTGCCTAATCTAAAGCTTTCTAAGGAACCAGCAAATAAAGTGATGACATTCCTAAGGGACATATTAAAAATGAGTACTGAACCAGCATCCCTACGGGAGTATCATCATGTTCTTTTAGATGGTGAGAGTCGTAGTCTTTTAGCGAATACAGGTAAAACAGCGGTATTATTACGAGAACCCGATTCTATCAGACTTAGTCAAAATATTCATTGGGCGGGTTTCTTTTCTAATGAGTATACAAAAGAGATCGCAAGTAGTGAAAAGAATACTAGTATAGATATTGGCGTGCGTTCTGAACATTATACGCAAAATTCCCGCTTCTCTCAAATTTTCAAATTTTTGAACACATTACAGAACAATACGCAAATATCACGAATATCAATAAATTTATCTAGTGAATTAAAAAATAAATTGCAAGCGGCTATTAATGCTATGGGGAATCATGCAGACAACATGATTATTGAAATCATGTATCCCAAAGATGGTAAGATAAGTGTATATTTCAAAGATAAATTAAAACACACAGAACCCGAGCTTTTTGATACTATCCCTTATAACGCTAATACACCGCTTGTAAGTGAACCCAATCAAAAGAGTTTGAGCATATCCCCGCATGTGCTTTCTACCATCTTACCATATGTTCAAACGTGGCATATGTCAGCTGATTTTTCACGTGCCCCATTTGTTTTTGAAGGGGAGGACGATTTAAGCACAACAATTATACATGTACCCGAATAACAGAACAACACAGTAAACAAGGACTAGAAAACATGTTTCGATTTACCCCGCTACTTAAAAGCATGTTCCCGCTAGATTTACATGCACACGCCCGCTTTGACGAATTAAAGATGATCATTGCAGACAAGCCAACAGCGTACACACCAAAACAGGTTTACGATATTGTCAAAGATTGCATACTTAATGAGTTTACATTCTACATTGATTATTTAGAAGATTTGTATCATCTATCTCTTAACATGGATTCGATGAACTACGCAAACGCATTGAAACAAGTAAAAGAGAAGATACTTGACCCCGAATTTATGGGCATGGTTGCCAGTGAAATCTATGAAGATTTGTATCAAAATGACTTCCAGTTTCTGAATTTGCCTATTACTTTTGATGATAAAGAAATTACTATGTGGGCAAGAAACTTTTTAAAAGGTGAGATTACCGGCGTAGCGGCGAACGTGCTTAGATCGGGCAAGTTTCAAAAGTCAATGAGTTTCAATGTGCCTCAAGCGGTGAGAAACGCAGCTAAAAGAGGCCTTGAACTTCGTAGGGAAAACAAGCGTGGCGGGCTTAGTAACGAACAAGCAAGTAATTTAGGCATAGGTTCAGGCGTACAACGCGCAGTCAATTTGAGTGAAGGTAAAGTTTCACTTCAAACACTGAAGCGCATGAAATCATTTTTCGCCCGTCATAGAGTTTACAAAGAGAAGGGGTATCACAAAGACAAAACAAGCGCATCTTATATCTCTTGGATGCTATGGGGCGGAGATGCAGGCGACGCATGGGCAACAAGAACACTTGAGCAATTAGAAAAGAAGGAGAACCAGAATGAAAATTAACTTAGAATTAAGTAATGAAGAACTAAGCAAATTCAATCAAGATACTTTAGAAAATCATATCATTGCGAACGCTGATCGAATTGCTAAGGCCGTATTTAAAGACTCTTTAAACAAGGGTTTCAGAGGCGGCGAAATCAAATTGATCGATGATCTAAGCGCCAAAATGGTTGATCTCTATGAACAAAGATTACAAGTACTTAGTAAAAACATAATCAAGGAAGCTACAAAATGAAAAATCTATTGTTAAACAGCACTTCAGCGCTATTCAAGGCAATTGAAAACAATGAGGGGCATATTGATATCTATGTAGACGATGAACGTTGCTACACAATTTTGATTGATACAAAACAATTAGTCAAACATGGATTTCAAGGCGCATTCAAATATGATCTTGTCAAAGAACAGCAAGTTTCAATCGTTGACCTTTTAGAAGAAGAAATCACACTTTGGCAAAGTGACACAGAAGAATAATATAAATACGCATAAAACTATTTTTAATTTATTTTGTAAAATCTCTTGACAAAGTACAAGACATAAAGTATTCATAAAGCACCTTAACCAACCAACAAAGGACAAAGCAAAAATGAACGCTTTACTTCAAAAAATTCAAGAAACTTTTAGCCAAGCAAAAGGCAAGAGATTAAATGTGCATCATACTTATGTAACTGTGGAAGCTGTTGAACATGTCAGACACAACGCCGGTAGCGCAAGACTTGTAAATCGTAGATGGTCTGATGATATGGCACATGATGAAGTTATTGTAACTTTCAGATCAAAGAATGGCGTAACGCAATTGGTTCTTACATGTTTTGATAATAAAGATATTGTACGTGGCGCACATTCACAAAACGACACTGTGCATTACTTCGGGAATATCTTAGATGAAGATGACATTGATATTAGAGGTTGGAGCGTTGAACACATAGCAATTACACAATGTTTCTAAGCGTTACACAATAAACAGTGTACTAGATACCAGTGCACACATAAACCGAATAAAAGGGGCTTAATTGCCCCTTTTTTCATTTATACTTTCTAAATCGTGTATTATGTGCATATTATCACAAAGACAATATGCAGAAAGGGCAAACACGATGCAGAAAGACGAACTAATCAAGAATGCCAGTGAACAGATTAGAGAACAACATGATATATTTCTTGTTCAATTGCTTGGCGTGGAAAATAGTGGCCTAGACGCCCTACGTATCAAAGAACTATATGATAAGGGTTTGATTGATTTAAATGATCCAGGTTTACAGGTTGGGGGCGTTGATCCATTTACTTTTTTACAAGTAGCGGGAAAAATCTTTGATAGTGTTGATCATGATACAAAAGTTAAAATGAGATCATGGAGTCTTGACGATTGGCGCTTATCAGTCAAGAGTAAACTTGAAAAGATGGTAGGCAAGAACGCACCGGTTGAAGGTTCACAGATGGCAACGCCGCCGCTCACACAGAGCACAGATCTAAAAGCGCCGGTACTTATTCCCGCGTGGATGAGTCCAGCAGAAAAAGGCGCTTATGTTTCAGCAATCACACGAGCGGGAGCATACGCAAGAGGCTTGGGGAATAGACTAGATGAGGACTTATCAAAAGTAATCGCTGAAGGTTGGCAAGGTGAGCAAATTAGCGAGGAGGTCAACCCGTCACAACGTGAATACATGCTTGATACAATACGCAATGAAACAGCGAACGAATTTATAGGGTCTAGGGATGCAAAAACCTTAGCTTCGAGGCTTGCAGATCTCACAAAGTACTATTCTCACAATTGGCAAAGAATCGCACAAACAGAATTACAAGCAAGTCACAATGAAGGGCGCTTCATTGACGCCGTAGCAAACAATGAACGAATAGCGAGGGTTCCAGATACAGACGCTTGCGAAACTTGTTTATCTTTGTTTGTTGGCGGTGATGGTAATCTACTTATCTTTGAACCTTCGGAACTTGCTCAAAATGGATCAAATGTAGGCAAAGCAAAAGGTGAACACAAAGCAACGCTATTCCCTGTTCATCCTAATTGTAGATGTGATACGATTCCAGTTCCTCAAGGTTTCTATGTACTAAGAGACGGGCGAATTAGGCGGGAGGATTTGAACAAAGCAATCAAAGTACCTAGCAAATATTTAAGCGGGCTATCCAGTGAAGAAAAAGAAGCACGCACAAAAGAAATTAGGCAACGTGTAAAGGGCGGTGAGGATCAAAGAACATACGCCCCTATGATTGGCGACAAAGACGCAAAGACAAAACCATCAAAATACACTAGAACCGAACTAGCAAGTAAAGTGAGGGAGGCTACGAAAACAAATAGCACAGAAGAATTTATTAGCGTAGCGTCTAAGATTTCAGGAGTACCCCGCTCAATCGTAGCAGAAGTACATAAGCGAGGAGCGGAAGCGTGGAGCGTGGGACATAGGCCAGGGGCGTCTCAAGTCGCATGGGCAAGGGCTAGAGTTTATTCATTCTTGACCGGCGGTAAAACAAGACAAACAGCTGATAAAGATTTATGGACAAAATACTTAGAGACTAAGAAATCATAGATAAAAAGTTTCAAATTAAGATAATATAAAAGAAACTAGAAACACACAATAAACAGGACTAGAAACATGTTTAATTATACACAATTTGCCAACGATTTGATCAAGGCAATGACTCATAAGTATATTCGTAGAATCCCTAAAGGTGTAACCAAGACCGGCGCCACAAAGTATGCTTACTTCTATGCAGGTCAAGAAGGACATGGGAAGGGTGTGGCACATGAAAGCGAACTTGTTGTAGGCGCTTCTTTTGCATTCGGTGAGCATGGGAAATCAAGGTATCATGCACACATTAGCAAAGTAGACGGGGACAAGATCACAATCAAATACGACGATGGAGCTAAAAAAGGACAAGAAGAAACCATGACTAAGAAGCAATTTCAAGCTCTAGTACATGGAGAACATGCAGCAGGTATCAAACAGGCAAGAGAGAAGGCAGCTAAACAATTACAAGATTTCAAGGCAGGCAAAGAAAAAGGCGTAAAAGTTAAACAAGAGACTATTGATAAACTTGAACAAAGAATTAAGAACCTTGATGCACTCACAGCCAAGAAAGAAGAAACAAAGAAAGAGAAAAAGATCACAAATCCTTCATATCAAGCAATCAATGAGCAACCTATATCAGATACACTCAAACTTTTCAAAAGTGTGACAAATCCAAAAGGCGCCGATCGTGTGTCATCCATTCTTATTTATCCAAAAGAAGATAAGATCATGGCGACTACCGGCACTTTTGCGGTGATTTCAAAAATTCCAGATACCATGAATCTTGCGCCAGATGTTTCCATGGTTGCCAGAATTCCATCTAATAAAATTACAGCTTTGCAAAGAAGCGGGGATAAAAACATATCTGTATCTATTGCAAATAAGAACGCTGAAAACTTTCAAAAAGACGGTGAATTTTTGCTTGATTTGGTAATGGAGAAAGTAGATGAAACGAAATTAGACCCTATTACGGTTGATCTTGCAGATCCTATCTTAAGAAATGTCATACTACAGCAAGTAGAAAATATTAAAAAAGAGGACTTAGACACTACCTTATTTTCTTTTGAGCAAACAAGGGGCGGGCGTATGAGCATTTATTTAACAAATGCAAAAGATGAAAATATGGATAAGAATAAGAAATTTCTAAGTAATGTTGATTATGAAGTTAAGCCCGATCAGAAGAAAGATTTTACTGAACGATTTGTTGGTCATATTAATGCTAAAGATATGGCACGCGCTTTGCCTTATACTAAGAACATTGAATTATCAAGATCCAATCAATATTTTTCAAGAGAAGCACAGTACGCCGTTATGAATGGTCATGATGATACTTCTTTATTTTTGTTAAAAGGTTGGGTATCGCCTTTATAAGCAATACGATAAAAAAAGAAACTAAACATACAATCAAAAGGACTAGAAAACATGTTTCGATATTCAATACTCATTGACTCATTGATCAAGGCACTGACTCATAAGTACATTCGTAGAATCCCTAAAGGGGTAACCAAGACCGGCGCAACAAAGTACATGTACTACTATGCAGGACAAGAAGGACACAGTAAAGGGATTGCACATGAAAGCGAACTTGTAGAAGGTTCGGCGTTTGCGTTCGGTGAGCATGGGAAATCAAGATATCATGCGCACATTAGCAAAGTAGACGGTGACAAGATCACAATCAAATACGATGATGGAGCTAAAAAGGGACAAGAAGAGACCATGACTAAGAAACAATTTCAAGCGCTAGTACATGGAGAACATGCAGCAGGTATCAAACAGGCAAGAGAGAAGGCCACTAAACAATTACAAGATTTCAAGGCCGGTAAAGAAAAGGGCGTAAAAGTTAAACAAGAAACAATTGATAACCTTGAACAAAGAGTTAAGAACCTTGATGCACTAACTAGAAAACAAGAACCTGTAAAAACAAAGACACTTAGTAAAAAAAGCAATATAAATTTATCAGAGCTTCCAGCAAGTGATCTTTTAACTACGCTTCAAAAACTGACAAATAAAGTACAATTTACGGGAATGCCTAGCCCTAAAACGCATATGATGTATGATGTGCGTAAAGGCACACTATATGCCAGCAATGGGGATTATGCTATCATAGTAAAAGATGTATCAAACCTTAAAGCATCCCCCGATATTAAGGCGGATAAAGTATTTTTAGACCCTGAACATATTGAACAGTTACCAAAGCAAAGTAACGATATAACACTTGATAAAGATAATGTACTTGAGCATGATTCACTAGATAGAAATATCCAGTTTCTTGATACAGCACTAAATAACAATAGAAAAGAAAATTATGCAACTTTGAATATTCCTAGCGATGTAAAAGATGCAATTCTTAGTATAGCTAAGCTAAATAGTAAAGATTGAAAAACTCAAAGATCTGATATTATCTTTGTACAGAATAAAGATCAAAAAGTAGATCTATATCATGTAGTATTTTCTAACACTACCGGCCTTGTACACAAAGAGAAATTAGGTACTATTCCCGCACAGTCAAAGAAAGTAGACGGGGGCGCGTCTTTTAGTTTTAACACAGACAATTTAAAAGTAGTACTTCCTTTTATAAATTCAATGTCACTTGGCGCCGGAGAATATACCCCCGCAACATTTCAAAGCGCTGATAGTAAAACAGATGCGTTGCTCATGCCTACAAAGTTTCCAAATGTCTCACTTATGAGCATACTAAACAATTAAACTAATTCACTATGTAACAAAAAATAAAATAAGCATGAAACTTATTAACTTTGTAAAATACAATAAAGAAACAAGTTACTAAGGATACAAGAATATGCCTTTTAAAAATGAACATGCAGCGAGGCAAACCGACCCCGAGCAATACAAAGATTTTAGAAGATACCAGCCTAAAGGATTCCCCGCCGGCGTATCTGTCATCTTAGGAATTGGGCAAGATGGTAAAACAGAGATTCAAAGCGTTCGAGCAAACAAAGACAATATGAACCCTTCTGAATTTAAACAATGGTTAAAAGATCACGATTTCAAAGATGAGATTGAGGAAGCACAGCTTGAAAAAGGCAATTACTTTGCTACTTGGATTCCTTTTTCTACTTTAGAGAAGGCCAAAAAAGACGATGATTCCGATATCATGGATGACAACGTAGGCATGATCGCCGGTATCGTATCAACAGATGACATGGACTTTGAAGGCGAAAAAATCAATCAAAGCGGCCTTGATTGGTCATACTTCTTAAAAAATGGTTGGTTCAATCATGAGCATAGGCCAGGGCCAGAAGCCGTCTTGGGGCATCCTACAAAGATTGAAAAGGTTGATGAGCATAAAACACGTGTAGAGGGCAAACTTTACTTATCGAAACCTTTAGCAAAGGAATGCTATGATACAGCTGTAGCGATGCAAAAGGCGGGCGGGGAGAGATGCCTTGGTTTTTCGATTGAGGGTAAAGTGACGCTTAGAGACCCTATCCAGCCTAAAAAGGTACTCAAGGCAAATGTGATCAATGTTGCTATCACTTCGCACCCCGTCAACCCTAATACGAACCTAGAAATCATTGCAAAGTCGATGAGCATTGGATATCAAGAAGCGGCGATTCCTGATGCTGATGCTTCAATGTCCTCACTTGTTGAACAATCACTAGCGCAAAAAGTATCAAACGCAACCTATGGAGCGGGCAACAAAGCCCCTAAGAAAGAGAATAGAATGATTAGCAAAGAAACCTTGAAAGATAAGTTAAAACAGCATTTTAGCGACTATACTAATGAGGAATTAGAGCGCCTACTTAAACTTGTTATGGAGTCCGCAAAAAATAAAAGTCAAGAAAAACTAAGAGATTATGAGTAAAAAGTTTGAAAAATACTTTGAACTCTAAAACAATGATCTATATAGGAGAAATCACATGAACAACGATTTAATCAAGCATCTTATTAATAAAGGGATGAGTGAGGCCGAAGCTATGCAAATTGCAGACGGTTTCAACCCCGACGCCGTCAATGTTGACGATTTAACCAATGCCCTTGATGATCTATCTAAAGCAATGAAAATGGATGATCAAGATCAAATGAAAGCTAAGAAAGCAAAGAAGGCCAAAACTCAAGGTTCTTTGTTTGAAAAGGGCGATGATGAAGACGGTTCTTCTTCTGAAGATGGTTCTTCTTACGATGATGAAGAAGATGAAGATGAAGATGAAGACGAAGACAAGATGGAAAAAGCTATGATGGAAATGGCGAAAGGCACTGATGCGATTCTTGATGCTATGGATAAGCAATACAAGGCAATGCTCAAAGCTGTTGAGGCCTGTACAAAAGAAATCAAAGCTATGAAGGAAACCGGTAATGGGAAAATGCAACAGATGGAGAAATCCTTAAATCGTGCATTACTTGAACCAGTAGCACCAACCAGCGTAAATTTTAACAAGATTCCATATATCGAACAACCTAAAGCGCCTATCGTTTCTACTCAAGACGTTATGAACAAGGCCTTAAGTTTAGTTCGTACAGAGTCCGATTGGTCAAGAAAAGCGGAACTTACTAGCGCAATTTCAAGACTTAGCGTTGGCGCTAATCCTCAAGAGATCATCGCTGAATACAACATTAACATGAATAGCAAATAAAGAGAGTACAACATGAGTTTCAATTCATTAAATATCCCACAAGCTAACGGGCTTGTTTCTGCTGCTGATTTAGCTGAATTAAATAGCGCCCTTCGCAAGTCTGCTACTGTTGGTTATCAAACACCAGCGGGCACAGCCGGCGGGGATACCGGTTCTTTGAGTCCTTTAGTTCCTCAAAGCATTGAAAACATTTTATCAAGCGCTACTTACAGCATGAAGCAATTAGCTTTATGGCCTGCAATGCCTAAAGTATCTGTGACAATTACTTTACATGAATACGCTGTTATCAATTCTCATGGGCTTGATATCGATCCATTCATTAGCGAAGGTTCCGCCGGTACTACAAACCGTTCTGAATATCAAAGAAAGTCAATTCGTATCAAGTACTTAGCTGAAAGACGCGAAGTAACAGACGTTGGCACCTTGGTTGGTTTGATTGGCGCTAATCAAAACGCAATCGCTTTAGAAACCGAACGTGGCACCCTTGCTTTACTTGGTAAACTTGAAAAAGCAATGTTCCACGCTAAAGAAAGCAACAATCCTTTACATTTTGATGGGATTATTCATCAAATTGAATCATATAACAACGGTTCAAATGTTTTTGATGCTCGTGGTTCTAGTCCATCACCTCGTTTGCTTCAAGATATCTTAGCTAAGTTATATTCAGCGCCTTTATATGGTACTCCTGATTGTATCTATGTAACACCTGACATTCATGGGGAATTGATCAAGTTTGCTGTTCAATTTGGCCGTCATGATCAATTGGTACTCACAAACAGTTCATCAATTACTTATGGTACTCAAGAAATCTCTATCATGGGTCCTGTTGGTCCTGTACCAGTCAAGAGCGCACCATTCTTGGCGAACAATGGTAAAGCACCAGAAACCGGAAGACATTGTCAGATGGGGAGTATCGTGACTGGGAAAC
>OGWF01000042.1_pt1 | contig 19684 bp, 44 predicted proteins | sample 1575951 | NCBI WGS metagenome assembly OGWF01 (sample SAMN07581523, study PRJEB24739) | freshwater metagenome | place: Singapore | collected 2015-01
TTTTTTTTTTCAAGCAGAAGACGGCATACGAGATAGCTTCAGGTGACTGGAGTTCAGACGTGTGCTCTTCCGATCTGTTTCCCAGTCACGATACTACGCCCTAGGGAATCTCATTTGCCAGTCAGAATGCCAAGCACTCATTTCTGACCAACTGTCGCAATCCTTGATGGATTTATGCGCCCAATGCGGTTTTAGTTTCCCTCCACACTTGGCGATGGTAACGTGATTGCAACATGGACAAATTCCCCGGTTGCCTGTCTCTATTGGCGGGATTCTATTGCCAGATGCAATCTAAGCGATAGACGCTTAAGATTTGCCTTAGTTGGGAGGGTTTATCGGGGGAAAACATCTGATTTGTCTTTATCCGTAGCGACTCCGTGTTACGACTAAAATCTTGTATCTGGCGGATACAGAACCAAGAAAAAGTGGGAGGACTGGGAGGACTTGGGAACACCTCTTTTTTAGGGGTGGGAGGGCTGGAACCCTTGCCTAGACTTGAGTGGGAGGACTGGTAGGGACTTTACTCTAAAAAAAAGTGGTTCAGGAAAAATCTGTAAAAGAAATGAACTCCCCTCGAACCTGAAAAGGTTTTTCCACCCCAAGTGTTCCCGGTATCCCACAAGCCGCTCTGTGGTTGGCTTTGAGATGTGGAACACCTTGGGTAGGCAGGTACTACCAGGGAGGAACTAGGTCAACCCAGCGAGAAGATGGGAGGGCAACCAGGATTAGTCCCTCCCACCCACTAGACAACACTTAATCTACATGGTAGAATAGTGACAGGTAAAGCAAAAGGATAAAGTTCATGCCGATGAAAAAGCACCTATATCCTAAAGACTGGGAAGCTCTGGCAAGACAAGTTAAGGACGCCGCCAATTGGCAGTGTCAGCAATGCGGTAAACCATGCCGTCGTCCTAAACAATCATGGGATGAGTTTGAAGCCTATCTACTCCATGATGTGATGGCTCCCTGGTTTGATCAAGCGATTGAGGAACTGCCTACCGGCGGGTTCAAATCCTATCCAACCCGTTTTACGTTGACAGTGGCTCATGCCAACGGGAACCCTGCTGATTGCAGTGTGGAGAACCTCAAAGCGTTGTGCGCCCCATGCCATCTCCGGCATGACGTTGCCCAACACGTTCAATCTCGCAAATCAGGCAAGTATGAGAAGCGCCAAAAGCAAGGGCAGTTGCTGTTATTCTGATATTATAAAAATGTGTCAGAATTTTGCTGACCTTGTAGTAAATACTAATGTGGATGAATACTCTAGAAGAAACCAAACTGACACAGAAAAAATTAAACAAGATATCTTAATTGGTAAACTAGCTGAATGGGGAGTATACTTTATCTATTTAGAAAGAGGCAGAAAAACTGTAAGCGTACCAGATATGAGTATCTATAACAGAAGAAATAAATCATTTGATCCTGATCTTAATTGGGGACTTTATAAATTACATATAAAATCTCAATCCTCTATATCCTCACAAAGATATGGTAGCAGTTGGGTATTTCAAAGTAAAGATCCTTTGTTTGATTTTTGTAATGAGTATGATATAGTAATAGGGTGTAGAGTTGATTATGAAGAAGATGGTGCTGTTGTGAAAATATTACTAGAAAAGCCATTTAAGAATTTAAACTTTGGTGAGCCTAAGTTATCTAAGTTTGGCGGTAATAAAAAAGTTGTGTATCTAAAGGATAACGATGGATAATAAAGGACGTTCTCTTGGTTCTATTGAACTTGATGATGAATGTGTTAGTAGAACTCTTGATATAATTCAAGAAGAACTTCAAATACCTTCTCTTGATATAGAACAACGAGATGCTTTAGAAAGAGTAGTAATGATGTCAATAGCTTTTTATTTAATGTACTGTAGAGAGTCTTACAATAAGACAACTAAGCTTACTCAATAGGTGAAAAATGAAAAAAGAACTACCAAAGAATCAAATTAACTTTATAGTTTCCCTTTATAAAAAGGGAAAGGGTAGAAAAAGTATAACTAGACTATTTAATCGTAAATTTGATGAAAATATTTCAGAATATTCCATGCGACGTAAGATTGAGAAGTATACAAAAGATGTTGATAGGGACATTCCTAAAGTTTTATATGTAGATATAGAAACAAAACCTATAAAAGCTTGGATTTGGGGTACGTTTAATCAGAATATTCCACTTAATATGATCATAGAAGATTGGTCTGTGCTTTCATGGTCTGCAAAATGGGCTGACTCCCCTGAATCTGAGGTGAAGATTTTGATACAAGAGTCGAAGTGCCCTTGACTCTATCTGATGACGAAATGTTCAAGTTAATGACTATGGCTCACGAACGTGACGTTACACTAAATAAGATGGTTGAAATCATTTTGCAAGAAATGATTGACAGGCATAAAGGTTTAGTATGAAACGCATTTTAGGATTATTGTTAGTATCACTGAGTTTGACTGCATGTGCCCAACATCATGGGCATCGCGGTCATAACTATCAACATCATCACAGCCATAGTCATAGTTATAATTGGGTGGCGCCCGCCGTGATCGGCGGTTTGGTTGTATATGGGGCGACCCGATATCAGGCACCGCAGCCTGTAGTGATAGAACAATATCCTTATCCGTACATGCATCCAAACTGCACTGAGTGGAGAGAAGTTTATAGGGATGGCGTTCGCTATTTAGAGCGAACTTGCTTCAATAGATAACCTTTTATTTGACATTGATTGCTCATAGCTATATAATTAGTTATGAGCAATATTTTTTTGATAACCTCAGCAATATGCAATGATTACGGCGTATATTCATACGAGGAAAGACTAAACCAATTACTAGGCACAATTAGAAGCATACGGACATATGCTCCTGATTCGGAGATACATTTATATGACTCTTCCGAAGAGCCTATTCCCATTGATGACGGAGTAATGTTGTCAAATGAGGCAAATTCTGTATACACATTGTATGAGCACCCTTACATTAGGCATATGGTAGGTCAGGGTCTACAAGATCCAAATAGAATGGCTAAGAAAACTATAGGAGAAATAGTTTGCTTGATGACCTTTTTTCACACTCTAAAAAATCAAAATAAAAAATTTGATAGAGCCTTTAAAATTTCTGGTAGGTTTAAACTAAACGAAAATTTTGGGAAAGTTGATTATTCTCAGCATAAGGGCAAAGTTGTTATAAAAGAAAGAAAATCTTGGTACGGAGAAACAGTGTTCTACTCTCGTCTCTGGTCCTTTGATTATTCTCTCTTGGATCAAATATTAGCAACTTTTGATGAAATTCATACTGCTACAATGGAAGAGGCAGTAAAAACTGACACCATCAGAGTGTTGGAATATAGTATGTTTAAATTTTTTACAAAACATAATTTACCGATAGATGAAGTACCTTTGATAGGGCTTGAAGGTAATTTTGGACAAGACGGAGCACCGATAGATGAATGAATTGTTACGTGGTATCGCTCGTTGGGTAAAAGATGATTGGCAGTCTAATCCAGTAAGATGTGTACTAGAAATATTTGCTTGGTTTCTAAGTATTTTTTGTAGTGTCACATTAATGATTGTGTTACCTGGTATGGCAGATCCAGGACCCTTTATTTATTTGTACCCGTTGTTTATTACACAATGCGCTATCTTTGGATGGGCGGCTTGGACTAGAAAAAGTACGGGAATGGTAGCAAATTACGTTCTACTAACAACTATTGATACTGTGGGTTATATTCGTATGATTCTGTAAACGGAGAAAAAAATGATTAGATACGATGACAAAACGAAAGTTACGTGTGTTGATAATGGACAAACTGTGGACGCAGAAATCCTTGATTTTAAACCACAAGTTTTGCTCAGTATCAGCTTAGAAAGAAAACTCAAACTAGTATTGAAATATGTCACCAAAAGTGACGAATATCAAGGTGAACTCTACGGTAGAACATTTACTAGTAAAGGTCCCAAAGCTACTCATATAAAGACTAGTAGATAAATACTAGATGCGTATAAACGAAGTGATTGACAAACAAGACCTAAAGTTACTAAAATTAGAGTGGAATATCCTTCAGACCTCTGATCCTGAAGGCATTCCACGTATGGCCGCTAAAGGACCTCCTAAGTACAACCCACAACGTACTGCTAAGGTCAGCGGCATGCCCAACTACGAAAAGTATCCTACTGTTACTAGCACGAAGCCTGAAATTAAGGCTATGGTTGCTGATCCAAAAAACAGCAACCTAAAGTTGTTCTTCTATATTCTTGCTTGGGGCGGCATTGTCAATCGTGCAAGAAATCCGCAGATGTTAGTTCGTAGACTAATGACGGACAAAGTTGCGAGAACAGAACTATTGAAAACGCTTGAAAGAATACGTAGGGGCAATCTTACAAACGCACAGGCTTTTGACGAGTTCCAACGACTAAGGAAGAACAAAACTCTACAAGGAGTAGGTGTAAGTTACTTTACAAAAGTGCTGTACTTCTTACGTCCTGGACAGAATAGTTTTATTTTGGATCAATTCACTGCTAAGGCAATGAATTATCTACATAGCAAAGACCCTGTCAACTACCCACAGATACCAATGGACGGTGACATGCCTGCAAACAATTTGACAGGACAAGACTACGAAGCATATATCAAAGGTGTGGCACAGGTTGCAAAGGATGTTAAAAAGTCTATTGGACAAATTAGTCCCGAAGAAGCAGAGTTCTTAGTCTTTGGTGCCTACGGTAAAAAGTTTAGGGACGCATCAGAAAAATATCACGCATCACGCACTGACTTGAAGAAGCCTAAGGACAACAAGTTTAGATATATCTACCGCGCACAACAAGCTAAACAAGACAAAGAACAACAAGCACAACAACAGGCACAACAAAGCCAATTGTCTCAGACTTCTGGTAAAGCACAATCATTGTGGAATCAGTATATGCAAACTGCAAATCCTGTTTCACAAAAGTATCGCACTTTAAGTTCTGATTCAAAGACCGACTTCCAACAAGAGTTCATAGACGATGTTGCCGAAGCGTTACGTAAAGGCGTTGACCCACAAGTTGCCATAAAGCAACTGTTGGTAAACTATTCCGACATAACCGAATCCAAAACTTGACAATAAATAATACTCATGCTATACTATGGGTATTATGAAGCGAGAAATCCTATCTTTCAAGATTGAACAACCCAAACACAGGGCCCACAGGGTGTTGTTTGATGACAACACTCCGTTCAAACCTAAGGTTGTGAAATCTAAGAAAAACGAATACAAACGTAAGCCCAAGCACCGTAACTACAATGAATACTAAAGTTGTACACGAAGATCACCGAGACCTGTTGGGTCGTGAGGTACATGAAGGTGATGCTGTTGCATACACACATCACAATAGCCTTTATGTGGGTAAGGTTATTAAAATCACACCCAAACAGGTTCGGGTCGTTCCTCTACTATCGAAATATCGTGCTGACACAGGATATCTCAAATACACCAACCAATGTGTACTGATCGGCGGTCCCGATCTGACTGCACACTTACTAAAGAACATGTGATGGATTTCAGTCGATACAGCAAAGCCCGCATCATGCAAAGTGCGGTTGATTGGGATGTACCTAGGGATTACTTTGACCCAATCTATAACTACATGGTTTATGGATATGAACCTGGTAGCTTTTTCAGTGCAGTCCTAGCCAATGATTTTTTTCGTGCAATGCAATCGAGTCATCCTGGCAACACAATTCCTGCATTGAAGAATCTAACTGGCTGGATCCGATCCACAATGGGTCACGGAATCTTTTGGGGTAGTGAAGAAGTAGTAAAAAATTGGCTCAAACTGACTGAGGAAGAGCGCCGCGAAAAATTAGAACTTTTGCGTTTAGTTATTCCTGAGAAGGATGAGATTGTCATGATCCTCAAAGGCGAACCCTGTGTAGAACCTCACATGTGGTAAAAGGTTGACAATAATTCCCGTTTCCTATACAATACTTGTATTGATGATAAGGAACTGGGAATGAAGTACACTCTGGTAACTGGTAAAGGTAAAGTATTCACTTTTTTCATCAAGGCTGTCGCCGAGACTTTTCAACAAGCATACGGTGGCACAATCGTTACAAACGAAATTCTTACAGAGGAAATCAAAAATGAAACTCTCGCTTAAACAAAAAGCACTCATGCAGGCAGTCGGTATTCTTACTGCCATTATTGTAGGTTCTATCCTAACTACCCTGGCAATTCAACTAATTCCTGCGACGGCTTATCCCTACATCGCTCTGGGCGGCTTGCTGATTGTCGCACTTTCACTGATGTATAATATTGTTCTCAGTCGCCTTGAGTACCAAGAGAAACTGAAGGAATTGAGCAATACTATCAAAGGTTGACGATAAATCGGTTTGGTTGTACAATACTTGTATTGACACTGACACACAGGAGCTAAAGATGGCAACGATTCAGGAAATCAACTCTACTATCATCGGTGGTGCATTCACTAATGAACAGTTGGACTCTATTGCAATGGCAATCAAGTTTGCCCGCAACCAATTGGCAACAAAAGCCAAGTTCACTTTCCGAGCAGGGTCTAAAGTCAAGTTTGTGGGTCGCCGAGGCGAGACTGTATTCGGTGATGTGACTAAGGTCAATCGAAAGTTTATCATGGTTCGTAGTGGCATGACCAACTGGCGTGTCCCTGCTAACATGCTTGAGGCAGCATAATGAGTTGGTTAGCATTATTGAATTTGGTGTTGTGTTATCTTACTTGGAAATGGGCCCTGCTTGATTTCGAAAACGGTCGCAACAAACTGGGCTGGATGAACATTGTGTTCAGTGCTTGGAATGCCGCGGCATTTGCTAGTGCTGTTTTTTAAGGAGTAATCATGTCTTGGATTTTGGTTTTGTTTCTTCATGCTGGTATGCTGAGTGAAAAGGACAGCATGGCAGTTACTAGTGTTCCTGGCTTCAAAACTGAGGCTGCATGTCTCGCCGCAGGCAAGCAAAGTGAACAACTAGGTAAACGTACTACTAAAGAAGTCAAATTTGTTTGTTTGAAACAGGAGTAAACTAAATGAGTAAAATGTCTGAGATTCATCAGGAGATTTCTGAAATGCTTGACGAGGGTTATCGCCCGGTCGTGATTGCAAGTATCCTGCATATCCCGCTCAATATGGTCTATGATGTGTTGGATCAACTGGAATCAGACGAGAAATATAGTCCATTTGAGACCGTAAATTCTTAATACTTGAGTATTACTTTTTTGTAAACTATAGTATTCATTTTTCGGTTCTAGGAACGCTAGGACCGATTCTTTTTTCAGGAACAGACACTGACACACATCTAGCGATTTTAGCAAAGGTTGACAATAAATGGCTTTGGGCATACAATACATGTATTGATTGATTAAAGGAGCTAACATGCAAGAACGTGACTCAGAACACAAACCAGCAGGAAATTATGCTTGGTTTGCCGCCCGTGACGCCCGCATGAAAAGTGCTGTTAATGCTAGCCTGTTTACTGATGCACAAAAAGTCCGTGCCGAACGTATGAAACTGGCCCTAGAAATGGTCTATTCATGTGAAGAAGTTAGTATTACAAATTGCAAAAAGTGGATTCGTGTAAAAGTCCACAAACCCGTCGTGCGTGACAAAAAGAGCCTGGCCCTGCTCGAAAAAGACTGGACCAACGAAGGTATTACTAAAGTTCACACCGCGCAGGGTGTAATTTATCACGTTGCCTGAAAAGGTTGACAATAAATCGGTTTGGGCATACAATAGAATCTTAGACAGTTAAACAACGGAGCAACAAATGGCTTACATGTCTCAGGAACGCAAACAATCTCTGGCCCCTGCTATCAAGGCTGTGCTGAAAAAGTACGGTGTCAAGGGTACTCTTGCCGTGAATAACCACAGTACTCTGGTTCTGAACATCAAGTCGGGTTCGATTGATTTTATTGAGAACTTTATTGCTACCGATGCTGCTTCTATGTCGGGCCGCAAAATGTCTCAGGATCAAATTGATTACATCCGAAAGAACCAATCATTGGATGTGAATCCTTACTGGTACCAGGAACACTTTTCGGGTCAGGCACTGGCTTTCTTGTCGCAAGTCATTCGTTTGATGAACAAGGGCAATCACGACAACTCCGATGTCCAAACCGATTATTTCGATGTGGGCTGGTATGTTGATGTGAATATTGGTAAGTGGAACAAACCTTATACTCTGGAGAAATGAAATGAAAATGTTTCGTGTGCGTGTTTTTCTGTCCGAAAGTCGTTGGAACGATATTGTCCTGCCCGGCATGACCTGCTGGGATGCGGAACGATTGGGCCAAGGCATGAGTCCTGTTGGACGTGCAAACTTTTTGGGCGAAGCCTAAAGATTTTGGTAACACTTGTGGTTGACAAAATATCCAACAAGTGCTATCATTATAACTGTGTCGCAAGACATTATTTTTATCAACCTAGCTATCAAAGGAAACAAAATGGCTAATCAAACTTTCAAAGTCGCTGGTATCACTGTTCACAATGGTAATGCCAAAGTTCGTTTTACTGATGACATGATCCGTCGTGTTAAACAGTTTACTAAAGGTGGTGCAAGTCGCATTGACTTGATTGAATTGCCCAATGAGATGACCAAACTTGAGGCACTCAAGTATCTGCAAGCACATGCAGACTTCCAAAGTTCTGAGGATCAAGCACTTATCGGTGACGCAATCGTTGACCGTGAGAAGGAAGCAAGCAAAGGTGAAGTCAAGGTCAAGACTTCTAAAAAGGTTAAGCCCAGCGTTGAAGCAATCAAGGCTCGCGGTAAGAAGAAAGTGGAAGCACCCACTGAACAAGATACTCTGGCAAATGCAGAAGAGGCGCCCTTCTAATGAAACTCTCCGACAAACTCAGTAAAGTCGGAGACAGCCTGACAGTCAACATGTACGATAATGGTTACATGGTTGAAGTGTCAGGCCGTGATGACGAAGGTGATTGGGCCACTGCAAAAATTCTTTGTACTACATTGGACGAGGTTACCTCAGTTATCAAAGAAGCCGCAACAGAAATTCCACGAGATACCTGAAAATGATTTTGAACACTTTTCGCAGAAACTTTATCCAACGTCGAGACTTTGATCCATCTAAAGCCGAAGACTTGAAGGAATTGAAGTACTTTAAAGATAACGGTAAATGGAAGAATGCATGTCCGTTCTATCTTGAAGATCCTTTCATCGAAGTGCCCGCGATGTGTGAAAGTAAGTTTACAGACTACATGCTTACAAAGGTGTTGAGCAAGCCTCGTAAGAAATAAAAAAGCCCCTTAAGGGGCTTTTTTTATGTCACTGAAATATTACCCCAGCTAGTACCATCATATAATCTAAGTTTATTCATACCGCTATCATAGTATATCATACCTGCAGTAGGGCTACTTGGTGTAGTAGTTGGTGTTAGTTTCAAGAATTCACTTATGGTACTTGTTATAGTATTTGAATTGTCTACAGTGAGTATATTATCACTGATATCGAAGTGAAAATTTGGAGTGGAGAAAAGAGCATCACCTAAGTTAAATTGAACTTCACCTGAATCTCCTGCCGCCGCAATGACAGAACTACCGTCAATTAATGAAACAGTAACTGCACCTGTTTCAGAACTTACTGCTATACCAGCGCCTGCGGATATCTTAGTAACACCGCTGTTAGTGACTTGAATAGAACCAGATGATGTGATAGGACCACCTGATATTTCTATACCACTTCCACCAACTAACCCTACGCTAGTTACAGTACCACTTGAAATAGAATTAGAGGCACCAATAATTCTACCGTACTTGTCAATATTCAGAGTAGGCGCAAAATACTCTCCTGCTATCAACCCAGGTTGAACTGGTAAATTTATTGTAAGATTTCCAGTACTGACTACTGGTGTATTTGTAATCTCCAATGAACTAGAATTAGCACCGACACTAGTTACTCCACCATTACCGCCGCCACCGGTTGAAGATATGACTATGTTTCCATTAGACCCAGTCAATGTAATTCCGGTACCGGGTTGTATGCTTAGAACACCTGTATTTTTAACAGTTACTGTACCTGTTTGTGCATTGCTAGTAACAGCAATACCGTCTTCACTGATAAAGTTATTGTAGGGACTTGATGCTGTAAATAACCTTACAAAATTATTCTGTGTTTTGTTGAATGCAGTCCACAACGAATCACTGCCTGTTGGGTTATTCTGTGCACCGATCTGTATTGTTTCTTGACCTTGAATTGCCATGTTTGAATCCTTATCTTATATTTATCTCAAGTGTCCTATCAAAACATCTGGGCATATTTTTCAAAGTTTGCTTCTCTATTACTTAGACCCTTTAACGCAGGATTTATTTTTCTAGTAACTCCTGCAGTATCAGTAAAGTCAGTAATAAAAGGTTTCACTCGATTATTCCAATACCATACAGCAATCTTGGCAGCAATATCTGGTTTGGCTGCTAGATCAGGGTTGTCTAGTAATGGTATACCCAAAGCATCTTGCGCTCGTTTATAGTTTGCTCTTCCGGTAAGTTGAATATAACCTCGTCCGTGGAATCTTTCTCCATCACCTTTGTGAATATTTCCTAGTATTTTGGCTACTCTCGGTGAATGCATGATATCGTACATTCTACTGAAATACTTTTTTCCCTTAGGCTTTTCTTTTAATCTAGTAAAGTCCCATGACTCGTGTTTCATCTGTGCTAAAAATTGTGCGAGTTCTATACCCTTTATCCCGGCAGCGTCAGCAAAGTCAGCTAGATTTTTTTCTAGTTCGGGATTAGGAGATATAGGAGTGAATACTTTCTTTACAGTATCAATTGCTTTAGCAATTCTAGGTTGATCTTTGGGGGTTGATCTAGGTAATAGAGAGGCAGCTCCGGCAATCGCACCAGCACCGGCTAAACCTTTAAGAAAGCCGCGGCGAGACACATCTTCTTCCAGTTCTTCTTCTAAATAGAACACATCTTCATCGGGCCCTAGTGCCAAAGTAGGATGGGCTGTGGTAACTACATATGCAGTTTTTCCAAATCTGTCAACGTTTTTGCTTATACCTACACTAAGGTCATGGGTTCTAACACCAAATGTAACATATGGCATCTTGATTAATTCTTGGCTGCGTACCCTCTCTAGTTTACGAAGGACTCTCATTACATCATCGACTGAGATGTTTCTTTCCACACTTCTATCATCTAAGAAATGTTTGCTGAAAATTAAATATCCTTCCGCGAACGGTATAGGTCTGTTTACAAACTCACTAGCCCTCATAAATTTTTACCCCATCTAGTATTTATGTGAGCCCAGTTCATTATCTTCCAGGTATTCTCTAGATATTCTTTTTTGTCTGCTAGGTAGTCAAGTGTCCAGGCGTGTTCCCACCAGTCAACCAATATGAGAATATCATCACGAACTTCATGGTTTACAATAGTCTTTATATCACCATTGTAGGTAAGATAGATCCAGCCAGAACCCTGAATCTTTAATGCTTCTTCTTTGAATTGTTCTTTGAAATCACGCCACCAACCGTACTTTCTTTTGATAAGATTCAGTACAGGACCGTTGGGTGTGTTATTGTCTTGTGGTTTGCGAAACTGACTAAAGTAGATATTATGTAGGAAAGCGCCAGCGTAGTTAAAATCGCTGTCGCCTTCTTTTGCGTTGTAACGCTTGACATACCCCTTCGCTAGGGTGTCATAATGTAACTCTAAAGTGGCTTTAGAAAGTACTGGACTTAATTCGGTGTAGGAATAACGGAGTTCTTCTAGCTCTACCTTTTTCCTACGGGATTCTTCTAATTTCTCTACAACGTCATACATCGTAGAGTATTTAGTCAGCGTCGGCGGGTGATGCGACCTTTAGTTAAGTCATACGGGCTAAACTCGACCTCTACTGTATCACCTAATAGAATTTTAATATCGTGCTGGCGCATACGGCCTGAAATGTACCCCATTACAATATTGTTTCCGGGCATCTTGACTCTAAACATTGCGTTAGGTAGAACTTCGGTTACGACACCGTCTACCTTAATACCTTCTTCTTTTGCCATTTAAGTTACTTTTCTCCTTACTTTACATATGGTTGGGCTTGAAGTTTCACCCACATAAATTTTTTCATCAATACTTCATCTTTAGTGACATAGTAATTGGGACTTTCAAAGTTTCTATCTTTGGTAATTCTTACCCCGCCCTTAGGGCCTTGCCGCCAAATTTTATCACTGACACTGATTAGTCGCAAATAATCAAATGTACTACGCCTGTCAGCGGAGTAGAGGTATATACCCTTTTTGATATCTTGACGGTCTTTATGAACCTCACAGTAATATGAAAACTTACCCACGGCGCATCCTAGAGATTTCCACAGCTTGTTCGTCACTGAAAATAGGCACAGCATTGGACTTGTGCATAGTACCAATACCAAGAATCTTAGTACCGGTGTAGACTTTGTGAACGGGTGCAGTAGAACCACCCTCAGTAACACGGCTGGGAATGTGATTAGATGTGGTGCGACCTACTGGTGCGGATAATTTGTAGTCAAGTGCGGGTTGGGACATGGCACGTTTGCGCTTTTTCTCGTCAGCCTCAACACCCCATTTTTTCTGTAGCTCGGCCCAAGAGGCATCTAGCTCACGTGCCTTACGTGCTTCCTCAGCATTGCGAAACTTTTGTTTACCCTTACGCTTGCTGCCCATAGTCAGGGCAGGATGTGCAAGATGCATGGTCATAGATAACTATCCATAGTTGTCAAAACAGTTACTAGTATATACGCCATTGATTTATTTGTCAAGTATTACTAAAGTATTACTTCTTTAGTATTCCCCAGACTTTTTCTTTTTCTTTGATTTCGGCTTCAAGCTCCATGTAAGCCTTACGTAATCCACGTAAGTTTTCCCATTTAGCTTCTAATTCTTCATTAGGGCGTAAGATTGCTAGTTGTTCTTCTATTCGCTCTAATGATTCAACGATGCTCTTGCCTTTAATCTTTAAATCACCCTCAAAGTTTGCATCACCTTTTACTTCTAGTGTATTGTGAATAGTGTCGGAGCTAATAGTAATGTTATCCCAATTTACTCCATTAGTTCCCGTATACAGGGGAGAACTAGTAACAGTATATGTGTTTGTATTGGCCATTGATGCAGTCATCCAATTGTAGGTCATATTATTATTTTTTCTTCAAAACAAAACGACCTTTATCATCCATATCAAATGATACTTCATCCCCTTCAACCCAACCTAATTGTTTCAATAACTCAGGTGGTAAAGGTATAATGAGGTCACCTGTCTCAGGATCTTCCTGAGTGATGACCTCATAACGTGCATTGTCGATTTTGTTTGCCATGCCTTATTGTACAACTTTGTGACTACTTATAGAAATGCATTGGGTAAATTACCAGGCTCTGCATGACCAATAACGTGCTTTCCAACGTGGTCCTGGGTTATCACAATTGTGTCTAGCACGGAAGCTCTTGCGACGGTCTGGATTAGACTTCTTAATCTTCATGTTCTTATCACCAAAGTTAACTTTGACAACCTTACCGTTTGGCTTACGAACATAGACTTTTGACTTCTTAACATCACCTTGCATTGGCTTACCTAGAGGAACTTTACGACCCTGATATTCTGCTTCTGCCATACCTTCGTAACCTTCTTTGGCAGCATCTTTAAAATCTTGGGCTGATGGTGCACCCTTACTACCGGGCTCACGCATACGTTCACCTGATCCAGCTTTAATACGCTTACGCTTTGCGTGAATGTTAGCCCAAAGACCTGGTTTACCTTCGTCAACCGTTGCACCACGCTCTTCCTCGGACTTCATGTAATCCCATACAGCGACTAACATAGATTTTGCAACCGCAATCTTTTCCTGACACCACTCGGGGAGGTTTTCTCCGGGCTGTATTAAATCATCGATGCCCTCAACTGCCCTACGCAATGTCTCTAGGTTGTTGTCTGACATTCCGGCTTCATCATCATATTCTTCGTTTTCTAATAGAATACCATTGATGCCTAAAAGTTTGCAAGTAATTTCATCTGCTTCAACAATTATACCGTCTTCTCTAAATCCAACAACACCGGTTTCCACTACGAATCCATTATCAAATTCAATGTCAAAACTATCGTGTAATTCTATCGCATCATTGGAACTGTTCTCGTCAATGAGGTCTAATAGCTTTTTGAAATCGCTCATATTAATCTCCTAATATATTATTTATTAAAATACGGAGAATATATTTTTTCTAACTGAGCAATCGTCCTGTCAGCAGAATCTGGAACTTCACTTTCATCTTCATGTTTTACTGGTATTCCGCCTGCATCAGTCCATTTCTGTATATATGGACCAAAGTCATCTACTAATACGTTAGCAACGGTTCCGTTTTTAGCATACATGAATTTTTTGCTAGTAAAGATAGCGTCGGAACTAGTACCAGGATTGTATTGGTCTAACCAATCTTTCTTAGCCTGCTTACTTGCATCAGCGAACGGTCCTCTAAGTGGAGCACTCAAGACCGTAAAGGGTATTTTGTTTTGTCTCAACCATGCAATTAGTTTCTGCCCACCCTTGAGTGGTTTTAACTCTCTGAAAAAATTATATACTTCCTCTGCGCTACTGTGGGCAAGTTCATTGATTTCTTTTTCTTTGTCCTGAATAGCTTTCCAATGACTTACGCCATGCTTATCAGCCCATGCCCCGAAAAAATCAGCCTGAACACCATCCATATCTAGGTATAAGTGCGGCATTTGTGTCTGTGTTACTTCAAAAATTTTCATTATCCTTCACCACTTGAAGCAGTGTGGTCATCTTCGGTTGGCTTCTTTTTATTCTTACTGTCCACATCTGTGATCGCCTTCCTAAATTTCTTATCTGCTTCTGAATCTACTTTCTGTGCCTCTAGTACACGTTCTGATTCTATCACTTTTCCACGTAAATGTAAAGTAGTATTAACCTTTTGTTGCAATCTAATTAGGTCATTGTCTAGCATACGAATACGGTCAATGAGTGCGATTAGAGTAGTATTAGCCTCTCCCAAAACAGGTTTGATTTCTTTAGTCGCCCACTCCCAAACGTAGTATATAAGATATCCCATACCACCGGCGGCGATTACGGGGAACCCGTACTTGTTAATCATTTCAGCTAGATCCATTTACTGCCCCTTTTATTATAAATTCTTCTAATTCATTCACTCTTTTCATATATCTTTTGCCGTCAGGTCCTACTACGAACTTAAAGTAATCACCGTGTTTCCAACCAAACTTGTCTAAGTTCAATTCATCATCAAAAGTGATTCCCCATTGTTCTAAATCCCAGTCAAAATCTAAATGTTTCATTAATCTCGCCTTGCGTCATTTTTACCGTCAGCACGTGCAATTCTATCTACATCAGGACGTAATCCTAACGCATTACTGACAATAGTATCTATGCGTATAACGTCATGGTTCATAGTTTTCACACGATTATCCAATGCGCCAATAATGCCTTTTAGACCGTTAACTGAGCTAGTAACACCAGCTAAAATGAATTTTAGTGTCAAAAACACGAAATATCCTGCACCGCATGCGGCCGCAATAGGAAATCCTACTTCTGCTACTAACTTTAAGAATTGATCCATATGTACTCCCGTTTATCTAGACTATTATTATGTTTGCCCAATTTTACTTAAATATAATCAGTACAACTATATTTATCGCGGGAGTCATAATGATAAGGGGTATAACAATAAGTACCCTGCTTCTAGTGATGATAACTAGTTCCAATGCGGAATTAGTACATCAATTTAATAGCCCAGCCTTTATACCTGGCAATGGGTATTCTAGCCACGTTCTAACTATAGAACAGCTAGAAGCCCAAAGAAAGCAAAAGATAAAGGACGAAATAAAGGCTATACAAGACAAAGCAGAGCGTGATGCTAAAAATACCAACTTACAAAAGTTTCTGGTAAACGTAGAAAGTAGGATTTACGCACAATTGTCTAAGCAGTTAGCAGATGCTATGTTTAGTGAAACCAGTGGAAATTCAGGTGCAATGGACTTTCAAGGTACAAATATATCTTGGATGAAAACTGCAACTGATGTTACGTTAACCATCATTGAGGCTAACGGAAATAGAACTGAAATAACAGTGCCAATAGCGAGCTTTGCATTCTAATGAAATTTTTAACAGTACTTCTATCGTTATTACTCGCAGGCTGTGCAGCAGGCATGATGGAACTCAACCAAGAAGATCCTGTGTTGTTGGGATCTAGAGAGCAGTTAAAAGATAGGTTACCCGAGAACGATGGTCCTCCTATAAGTGTAGCAGTATATGGATTTAGAGATTTGACAGGACAGAAAAAACCCAATGATAAGTTAGCATTGTTTAGTTCTGCTGTCACACAGGGCGCCGAAGTGTTTCTAATAAAAGCACTTCAGGATAGCAAAAACTGGTTCAAAGTCGTAGAAAGGGTGGGACTTGATAACTTAATCAAAGAACGCCAATTGATACGAAACCAGAGAGAAGTCTACGAAGGCAAAGAAGCTAAACCTTTAAAGCCTATGACCGTAGCGGGCGTTATGATAGAAGGAGGGATTATCGGGTATGATAGTAATATCAAGTCAGGTGGTAACGGGGCTAGATGGTTAGGGATAGGAACAAGTCAGCAATACCGTGTAGATGAAATCGTCATATCAATGAGATTGATTTCAGTAAACACAGGAGAAGTTTTACTGACAAATGCAGTTTCTAAAACTATCTATAGTGCCCAGCATAACGTGGGTGTGTTGAAGTTTGTGGATCAAGGTACTAGGGCTCTAGAATTAGAGAATGGTGCAGCCATAAACGAACCTACAACATATGCGGTTAGAGTAGCAATCGAACAAGCAGTCTATGAAATGATTATAGAGGGTCAAAAAAGAGGCTTGTGGCGTTTCAAACAATAATAATTATAATGACTTAAGGTCAAGGAAACCAATAAAATGAGAAGTATCAAATTAGTCGTCTTACTTGCTATGTTGTTCTCAGCAACAGCATTTGCGAATAATGACGTTTACATAGAACAAATCGGTAATAGTTCTACTATTACTATTACACAACAAGGTGCAGATAACAAAATAGGAACTCCGACAACACCGGCATTCATTGGTGGAGGATCTAATATTGTTACAATAGATCAAATCGGTGATGCCAATCAATTGCAATTTGTCGTTAATGGTGCCTCTACTAACATGGCCCTAAACGTAGTCGGTAGTAACAATACGCAAACAATTAACTGCGGTACAACAACGTCTGCTAGCTGTTCTGGCTCTACTATCAACCAAACGATCACTGGTGACGGCAACCAAACTACAGTAAATCTAGGTGCAGGAGCAAATCATACTAGTCTTATGACAGTGACAGGCAGTGATAACATCATTACTCATACTAGCACAAGCGCTGGTACAACTTCTGCTGATATAACAGTATCAGGAAATACTAACACCATCGGGGTTACTCAGAGTGGCACGCTTACTAACACAGTCGTTCTTTCTACTACAGGTAATAACAACACTGTTTCTATCACCCAGTCTAACTAATGCTGGACCGATAGGTAAAATCACTGAGCAAACTGGACCCGCTGAAATTGTTAGAAACAAAAAGAGCAATCCAAGCTCAGTGAATTCGCCATTAGAATCTAATGACACGGTCATAACTGCAAAAGCTAGTGCTAAACTGTCATTTGAGGATAATACGACAGTCAAGATGACGGAGCAATCTAAGTTAGTCATTGACGATTTCGTTTATGACCCTAATAAGGGCACAGGTAAATTAGCCATGAAGGTTGCTTTAGGCACTGCAAGATATGCCAGCGGTCAAATAGCGAAAACTAACCCACAACAAGTAGCAGTAAATACTCCCACAGCAACTATAGCAGTGCGTGGAACTGATTTTAGTATGACAGTAGACGAACTGGGTAGAAGTCTTATTATTTTGCTTCCAAGTTGCGACGAAAAATCTTGCGTGACAGGCGCTATATCTGTGAAAAATGATGCCGGAGAAGTTTACTTAGACACACCGTATCAATCAACTTATGTCACTGGGCTGTCAACGCCACCGAGTGCACCTGCAATACTAAAAATTGACCAATCTAGTATCAATAACTTGTTGATTGTAAGTCCTCCGCAGAAAGAAGAAATAGAGGATTTCAAAACTCAGAACAAAACAGCAATAGATATAAATTATCTAGACAAAAACATGTTTGGTGAAAACAAACTAGATGTAGATGAACTTAAAAAATTTAAAGAATTAGATGTAAACTTACTGGATGTAAATCTATTAGTCAACATGATTGACCTTGCAAACCAGCAAATGTTCACCAGTTTTGAGCAACTAGCAGGTTTAAATCAACTATTACCCAACTATTCAGAAATAACAGGTATACGATATTTCTTCAATGATGACGAAAGCAAAGTGACACTAACTAGAAATCTCAGACATATTGCAGAAGTAACTGTTCCGGTATCGCAGGACAGCATGATTATATACAATCAAGATGGGTTGGTACTTTCACAAAAAGTGAACGGTGGCGGAACAACCACTATAACTATCATACAGAAATAAATAACATAAAGGAGAAAATCATGTTAGAAACATTATTTTGGTTAGCTTTGGGAGCGTTTGTGGGCTGGAACTTTCCTCAACCTCAATTCGCAAAAAATCTACAAGAAAAAGTACTTAGCGCATTAAAGAAAGGATAAATATGTCAGAAGTAAAACCTTTATCACGTTCAGAGCGTGAAGCAAAAATCAAAGACAAAGCAGGTTGGGTAATCACCGTCATTGCACTACTTTTAGCTATGAATACATACATCGCTAACGGATTAAGTAGTAAAATATTGACAAATACTATAAAGGCTAATGATACTTGGAACTTCTACCAGGCAAAAAGTATCAAACAATCTATAGCTGAGGGTCAATTAGAAGATGCAAAAGATCCTAAACGTAGAGCAGAACTACAAGCTAAAATTGACCGTTACGAATCTGATCCAGTAAAACAAGAGGGTAAGAAAGAACTAATGGCAAAAGCACTTAAAATTGAAGCTGAACGTGACGAAGCTAAGAAGCATACACCATGGCTGACGTTTGCCGGTACAAGCTATCAATTTGGTATTGTTCTGTTATCAGCAAGTATTCTAGCAGTTAGTATGCCAATGTTTTGGGCTAGCATAGGAGTCAGTGTGCTAGGAGCATTGTTAATGAGTCAGGGTATATGGTTGTGGATCCCAATCACAATCTAATAATAGCCCCGTAAGGGGCTTTTTTTATAGGAGAAATATTATGAGTTGGTATAAGAGAACACCTAAAGTTAAAGAACCTAGTAAACATTTACCGCACCATAGGACTAGTCCAACAACTGAAAGAATATTAGAAGAAACTAAAGCGGTGCAACATACCGAAAAGAAAAAACAACCAAAAAAACAATAAATACTTCTTATGATAATTAATCCAGGATTTTCGATCTTAAATGGGTGCTCACTGCGAGTCGCACAATTATACGGGCAAGCTACCTATTCTACACCAGGTACATATTCATGGGTTTGTCCTGATAATGTATATGAGGTTTCTGTTATTTGTATTGGAGGCGGTGGTGGTGGAAGTAATGGTTATGGAGGTAGTCACACGTATGGATACCAGGGTAACGGAGGCGGCGGCGGTGGCGGAGTAGGTTGGAGAAATGCTATTAGTGTTACTCCAACCTCTCCTATCGTGACTGGGAAAC
>OGWF01000043.1_pt1 | contig 19457 bp, 42 predicted proteins | sample 1575951 | NCBI WGS metagenome assembly OGWF01 (sample SAMN07581523, study PRJEB24739) | freshwater metagenome | place: Singapore | collected 2015-01
CCACCGCAGGGCGTAGTTCACTGGTCATGGCTGTCTCCTGCGAGTGCTGCGCGGGCTTTGTCAGCTAGGTAGTCATCGCCTCCGTTTCCGGCATACCGGATCACGGCGCGGGCAAACTCTTTCAGCCTCGCAACCTTGTCTAGGTAATCCGCAGAGACCACCTTCAGCCCGTGCTTGTCGAGCGCCTGAACTAGGTTGTGTGTGAACACGCCCAGATGCTCCATACTGTCATCCGTCAACAGTTCGTGCACGGCTTCTACCAGCGGGAAGTCGATCAGGTCAGCATCCTGTGCGATCAGGTCGTCCATCGCTTTCTTCCTCGGTATGAACCCGCAGGTGCATTCCCACGGATACTGGTCAACGTGCCAATCGCAGTCTTTTGCGTGGCCTGTGGGCGTAAGGTAAATTTCACCAGTCACGGCTTCCCTCCAAATAGTATTGCACTAAACCACGCAGCCGCTTGATCTCGCGGGCTTGGGTTTCGATGATTTTTTCAAGATCAGACATAACGCTCTCCCGCATGAATGCGCTGGATGGTGGTGCGGTGAACTCCAAGCATTTGCGCCAAGTCAGTCTGTTTGATCTTGCGGTAATTCTGGCGCACAAATTCGGCCTGTTCATCCGTTAGCGCCCGCCGCTCCTTCATGGCCTTATCAAACAGTCCATGCTTCACCACATCGTCCCGGTTTTCCTTCGCAGTCCCCCAGCGCAAATTTTCTAGCCTGTTGTCCTTGCGATCCCCATTAATGTGCAGGGTTTGCATCCCGTCTGGGCACGGTCCGACAAAAGCGGAAAGCACAATTCGGTGAACCGAAACTAGTCGTGCGCCATGCTTTCCCAATTCTTTGGGGAGCGCCACCGTCAGATACCCGTAGCGTTCATGCTGGCGTAGAATGCCGCCGCTGGTTTTGGGCCTCGGTGTGCTTCTCACTCGGCCAAGGTCGCTAACCCAATACGCGCCATCATAACCGGGAACGGGCTTCCATTGCTCTTCCCGCTCCACCAGCGCCTTTGCTTCGTCAGTCATGGCTCAATCCTCTTGAAAGCCGGGGTAGGTATAGGCCACGCCCGCTACGATTAGGCCGACAAGCGCCACAACAAAGCGGGCAGCGGGTTCCCAATGTCCGGGCCAGCTAACGTCCCAAGCGACAAAACAAACGAAGCCAATCCATACCAATACCGCGACCAGAGCGGCCTTTGTGCGTTGTGCCATCACTCACCCTCCCCGATCTTGCGAACCTCAAGGCCACGGGCGGCTAGGGCGGCGCGGAGGTCTTTTGCGGGTTGGGTGTAATCCTCGCCGGGGACGCCGCACATGGCCTCGCTCATCGCCTCAACCAGCGGATCGGGCTTGGCGAGGATGAAGGGTGCGAGAGAGCCATGCGGTGCCCAATCACCGTGCGGAAATGCGCGCTCAATGGCATCGCTAACCCCGCGCTTGAAGGCTTCGTGCTGTTCGATGGCGCGATAAAAAGCGCGTTCTACTTCGTCGAAATCAGCTTCTCCAATGTTGGCCCGGTAGTGCTTCGCCACCTCATTCACCAGCGCGAGTGCTTTCTTTTTGATTTCAGTCATCGTCTCATCCTCGCAATTTCTTCCGCATCTTCTTGCTTGAAGATTGGAACTAGGTTGGACTTATGCATAATGCCAATGCCCATAAGCTTGTCACCGGTATATTGCTTCTCGCGCTTAGCAGCTACAAACTTATCATAGGTATCGCCGCTAGGAATCTTTGGAGACTCTCGACGTAGCGTGGTCGCTTCGAGAGGAGACTTGGGCAGCGGTTTGCCGCGCCCGCGGCGTAGCTTGCCTGCACGATACTGCTTATACTGTTCAAGTGTCTTAGGCTTAGAGCCTAGACGCTTCATAAGAGCATTATACTCATTAAACTCACGCATAAACTTATCGGATTGCATCGTGTCTAATCTCCTGTGCTAGCCAAGATAAAAGGGGATACCGAGACTCAATAAACTCTGCTAATGACTCGCGCTCTTCTTTCTTACCGTCGGTTAAGCCTCGAAGATATTCACGCTTCATTAGTAATTCATGGGGTAAACTAAAACTCATATATGTCCTATCAATATTTTAGCAATATATCGTAAATAAGGATCAAAGTCAAGACAAAAATAAAGGGAGGCTTTCGCCTCCCTTTATACCGCTTTCTGCACTAAAGCAAGTGCCTCTTCGATCGCTCGCACTGTAAAAATATCATCGTGATCGCCTTGTTCGATCTCTTTCAAAAAAGCGGATTTGTTTACATCATAGCCTTGCTTGATGTATGCGTTAATTATTGCCTTTCGGGCTATTAGCTTCGAATCTTCCACACCAGTCCTCTGCCGTAACTTGAGGCCACGTTCCACTAATTGGAGGGCTTTCTCTACAAATCATAACAGTATTTTCGTACTGCCTCTGAACTTCATCCCCATGAGGATTTAGAATAATATATAAATCGCCTGCTTCAACTAAAAGTTGCGAATAAACGCAGTTTCGACAGCTAAGCTCGTTTTTTTCGTTTTTCATAAACTACCATATCCTGGAACCTATAGTTCCAAGGAAAAGAAATATCAAAATTTCTCCAGCTCTTATAGATGGAAATACTTTCTTTCTCGCATCTATCTTGCTCGTATAACTCGTCCATACAAGTATGCATATAAGATGTGAACTTGTATAACTGAATATTCTTAGCAATAATATAGACAAGTGCTATAACACTTATAGTTATAATTGCTGCTGTTGTCATATATGCTCCATTAATGTATGGTATGCACTGTAATAGCTCCCTGTAGAGATAGCTGATCGACAATATCTTTCATAGCCTTCTCCGATAGCCCTAGAAAGGATCGGATTTCCTCTAGGTTATCCCATCCGTTCATTAGTAAGTACAGCACTTTATGCTGCGGACTTACTTCTTCGAGAAATTCGTCATCTCCATACATTCTTTTTCTCTCTTTTCATCTAGGTCTAGAATAAGCTGAATCGCGTGAATATGATCTTCTACGATCCATCCCATAGTGCTATCGTCATACTCATGAGACAGAAATATGTTTTTAATCTCGTCTAGATGCTTTTGAATTTCTTCACGCATTTCCATTCCCCAGTAGATCCATCAATCCAGGATCAAAATAAAGAGTGCCTTTAGTACGATCTTTAGAAGGATCACTCTTAGCAACAACTGTGACGTGCTTAGTTAAATAATCACTGCCCTTTATAGAGGCAATGAGATCTTCTGTATACTTAACCATGTCGGAGTTGTATACAACCCAAAAAATTCGCTTATCTGGATTATCGGGCAAGCTACTAATAGCTTGTAGAACCTTACCAATACGTTGAGTTGTTACTAAGTCCATTTTATAGTCCTTTACAGAGTTCTAGCGCCATTAGAGGAGGAAAGCCTTCAGCAACATAGGCGTCATACATTGCTTTTCTAGCATACGCTATGTCACTAGCGTGTTCTGCCATGTGCATGTAAGTATCGACCATTAATTTTAATGCTTCTTCGGCGCTCGGCAATTTTGGGGCGTCGTCGTTCATCATCCTATTCTCATCGAACTCCCATTTCCACGAGAGGCTTTATCTCTATACATGGCTATAAAGATTTCATTAATATCCTGAGACTCTCTGACGATATAACCATAGGGGTTGTCCGCAGCCTCTCTGTAGAGAACCCAAGTATCATGCTCTAATTCAAGAACATACCTTTCTTCGACAAAAAATCTCGTTTCCATGCTAATGTTATATCAAAATATAACTTGAATGTCAAGAACTATTTTCGGCAAAATAAAAGGGCCGACCATCACGAAGATGATCGACCCTTTGACAGTCTTTATACACTGGCTGCCATTGTGTTACTACATTGGCCTTCTGTAGATTTCTAGCTTAAGTAAAGCAGTGGCTAGGCTGCTAATAGGATATTTTAATGACGAAAATCCTAATAAAAACAGCTTTCTAATTTCGTACGAAGCAAGTACGCTAGACGACGGTATCCTAGAACCGGACCAGTGGTTAGCTGGGCCATTTCATCACAAACAGGTACCAACTAGTTTGTGTGGGAGTTTAACGCTGCTCCATCGCGAGACGACTGGCGGCCCCCAATACGGTGAACCTTTCTTCGTTTAATATCCTCACAGGCATAGCCTAGACGAGGTCCAGTATTCAGTAGTGTGTGAGATTCTCACTCACGTAGCAGCCTTCGGGTGGCCGCATCTTAGTTTAATTGCATAGCATAAGCCATGTCCTAGATCAACACTATTGAAATATTTGGTACCAGACGGTGGGATTCGAACCCACGACGTGGGGAATATGAGTCCCTTGTTCTACCTCTGAACTACGCTGGTATATAAAAGGCCGTCCGCAGAAGTGAATATAAGACACCTACCTACTCTGCGCGTCACCGTGTTTTCGACGGAAGTAATTCGTAAAGCGACTTCTAGCTCTTCCTCGGTCTCTAGTAAAAGAGTTCTCGGGTCTTGGCACGCCCAGCTAGAATTCCAAGATGAAGGACACGTCGGGGATCAATCGACTTCCTGTCGCTAAAGTGGTTGCGGAGCCACGGATTTGCACCGGTTTACTGGATTATGAGACCAGCGAGATACTGAACCTCCCGCCCGCGATAAATGCTACTAAATGACACTAGTAAAGTGATGAAGGTCCACAAACCACGATCGCTTCTATAAATTCGGCCTTGAATGTATACTAATGTCATTTGGTAGCACTCAAAAAGAGAACTACGAGAAGCATGAGATTACTGCTTCTATCGGAAGTCTTTGGTCATTACCCTATACCTTGCGAGTATGGTTCTACCGTTATCCACTAGACCGCCTTTCGACCTTATCTAGTAACTTCCAGTGCTGCTTTATTATAGTGATAGCTTTTTCACTGTCATACCATGCTACTCACTCATTGATTACCCGTCTACCTTGCGAGCAGTTCAGTTCCGCTAAGAACTTACGTTTTCTCTTCGAGCGAACAACTCCAGCTTGCGACCTTTGTTGCACCATCTTCTATTGCTAGGATGGTATTAAGCACCTTTCACATGATACCGAAGCGGACTTTGCGTTTTATATATCTGATGATATACGTTACAGGACTCGAACCTGCGACTTTCTTTCCAATATAAAGAATGATCTACCACTGATCTAAACGTAAAGTTGCAAACCTACCTCGAAGTGCCACTTCCGCTGCTCCATATCCTTTTGGGATACAGAATACAACACTCCGACTGTTTTTCTCCTTGCGAGATACTAGACCATACTTCAGGACTCTCGCCCTTGATATTGCTGTGTAGCTCTTTCACGCGAATGATCGAACATCACAACTACTAGTTAGTTGTCACTATAACAAGACGTTGGCGTGTTGAAGATCGGGGGCCAACCCTTTTAATCCCTCACCGACTGGCTCTGGGCATATATCCTTTCGGACTTCAACCGCTCGTTATAATTTGACCGCCTACTCAAAATAGACGGCAGTATGCTTTCGGGGCGTTAACCGAGTCATACTCAACCCTAGCTTGCATAGTAGGACTCTTTCGAGCGCAGGTATGTAGGAATTCCTGCATTGGCCACATTGCTGTGGTTATCCTTTATAGAGCGCTATGCCGCTCTTGAAACACTGTTATACAAAACTTTCAGATGAAAGTCAAGAACAATTTTTTGAAACCTTGAAAGAATCTAGCAGTGATTTTCACGGCCTACGCGGATCGCCTTTCGAGCTTACCCTTGCATACTAGATTCATTCAAAGGGCGGTTGTAATGATGGCACAACCGCCGAAAGCCAGAGGGTTAACCCGAAACTAATGTTTCGCTGGACATATCCCTTATTAATTCCAGTAAGGTAGACCGCCGTTCCACCTCTGCAGTAGAGGGTGTGGCACTTCTATCTACAAGCAACTATAACGTCAGCTGTCAACGGGGCCGATATATGGACAAATGGTTTACTGCAGTTATTCCCGGTCGTCTAGCTAGTCCGTAGCCGAGCCATAGAGCTGCAATGTTTCGGGCTTAAGTGTTGCGCGCAAAGCCTTCACGAGCCATTCATCTACTAGCGCGTCTTATTAGGTTCGCCTAGTTACGTTTATCAAGAACTTCGCTCTCGGAAAGCCTCGTGTCCCGCTCTTGATAATCTTTTATACAAAACTTTGAGATCAAAGTCAAGTACTATTTTAACCAACCCTCAAGAGCATCGCATCGCCACCGAAGTGTCTCTCCCGCTCTTGAGAAAGTCATAATATCAAATTAACCTCAAGAAGTCAAGATTAATTTTTAGCAGAGGTATTAGCTGCTTCTGCTTCGTCAGCAGGTACTTCCACTACAGTAGCATCCGAAGGAATTTCGGTAGCTACTACCTCGGTATTAGGGGCCTCTTCTACCTTCTTGCAAGCAGCAAGAGCGACAACGGCGGTAAAAGCAGCCGCATAACCAAACTTCTTAAACATTTACTTCTCCTAGATTGAATTGGTCTGGGCGGAGAGACTCGAACTCCCAATCCCCTGCTCCCAAAGCAGGTGCCTTACCACTTAGGCCACGCCCAGTCTGGAGGAAGCGGTGGGATTCGAACCCACGGAACCTTTCGGTTCGTCTGATTTCAAGTCAGGTGCTTTAAACCAGGCTCAGCCACGCTTCCTAAATTATAGTCTATAGTGTTCATACTTTCCTGGGACACTTAATTGGCATTTTGTATCAATATCTTCAGAAGGAATAAAAAAGCAATCCCCTTCTGTAGTATATACAAATAAATAATCTACTAAATTATTATTGAATCCAGTAATAGTATTTTCCGTCCTATTAGGACGTACTTTTTTAATCTGTACTGACCAAGAACCCGAAGATTGTTTTACAGAGGTAGATTTGACTTCTACTTTGGCTAAATCGCCATCAATATCTACGATTAAATCGTATTCTTGATTATCTACCAAAGGAATCGCTACTCTATAGCCTAGTTCTGTTAGTTTGTAGATTGCGGCAGACATACCTATACTGCCTTGAGTTACTGTAGTATTCATACTTTTCTCCTAGAAAGAAATAGGCTAGGTACTTATCTAGGAAGTACCAGGGGAGCTACCCTTTTCGCCTAACTGTTATTTAAATGGCGACTCGGACGGGACTCGAACCCGCAACTTCTGGCGTGACAGGCCAGTGCTCTGACCATTGAACTACCGAGCCTCTGGCGGAGCATGTTGGAATCGAACCAACTCAACCTTTCGGTTGTACACCTTAGCAGGGTGCTGCATTACCGGCCTGCCCATGCTCCACTAGAAATAATCCTGTAGAAATTTACTTACTAAAAAGTCTTCTGCTCTATTGATACCTACTGACTGGCCGCTTTTTGTTGGAGCATAGCGTATTTTCAATGAAGTTTTATTTCCTTCATTCTGATATAGAAATACATTATTATTTTGTATATCTACTAAACAGAAGATGTCTACGTCATATTTATGACGAACACCCCCTCTATGCGCCTGTGAGCTTGTAAGACTAAATTCTGCTAATTCAGCAGTTGCTGAATTTGTTGACTTAACTTGACAAGTTAACAAAGTTCCATAAATGTCTAATATCAAATCGTACCTACTATTATCTCCTAGTGGCCTTGATATTTGTACATTATTTTTTAGTAATTCTACTATAGCGATATGTTCGCCTAAATTTCCTATGTCTTTTGTATTCATTTCTCTCCTCCAAGAGATTGCCTAGATACTGTGGAGGCAGTATCAGGGGAGCTACCCTTTTCGGCAAGGCTGGCTCCTGAAGTAGGACTCGAACCTACAGCCGCTCGGTTAACAGCCGAGTGCTCTACCATTGAGCTATTCAGGAATATAACTGGTGGGCAGGTGTGGTTACGCTCCACTCCCCGAAGGATCGGTTTTACAGACCGACTGCCGAAACTATCGACTTTACCTACCCGATAACCTTCCGACCACTTGTTAAAGTGGTGAACTTATCTGTAAACTCATTCCATGTTTTAGCCCATGGACCGCGAAAAGTCAAGACAAATGTTTGACCATCTGAATCAACTTTATGAAAATCTTGCCTAGTAGTAACAAAAGGTTTCCAGCTAGGGGAATACTTTCGTACTCGACCATCTAGCATGGTTTCAGTTAGATTACCACTCAATACCCAGCTAATACAGTTAAAGGCATGATTGTGAAAGGCCTCCCGACTCTTTCCATCAAACCGAAGTAGAGCAATTGAAAAAAGACTCTTAGCTTCGATAAGCCAGTAACCTGTTACTGTGCTTTCTGAGCCGCCATCTTTCATTTTCTTAAACAGCTTCATACTTCACCTTCAAAAATGGTAGACCAGGAGGGGTTCGAACCCACGACCTAAGGATTAAGAGTCCCGCGCTCTGCCAACTGAGCTACTGGTCCATATATAAACTGGTGCGGGTAGAGGGACTCGAACCCCCACGGATTTCTCCACTGGTACCTAAAACCAGCGCGGCTACCAATTTCACCATACCCGCAAAAATTAACTTCTAGAACTATTATCTGTATGCCACTGCCCATATACGCAGTGTAGGAATTCGTGCCCAACAAATTCTGGCTGATAGCTAACTGCTGGATCAACCATATGTATTGTACACTTGTCAAAAGGAGGACGAAGCACACTAAAAGCTGCTATATTCTCTTTTGCTTTGACTCCGTACTTATCACCTGCCACTTTTTGTAAAGTAGCTGAATTAGGGTAAGTAACGATCTCTACTTGAACTGAAGACATTTCATACTGCTTCTTGCCGAAGTAATAATCGTCTGCTCCAGGAGATTTACTATTACAAGCGGAAAGCAGTGCTAACACACATAACGGTAGAAGTCTTTTCATTGTGTTTCTCTACCCACGAAGTGGGTCTGTTTGGGGTGACGGGTGGAAGTCGAATCCACTATCTCTGGCACCACAAGCCAGCGCATCAACCATTTCTGCCTCCGCCACAAATAAATGCTGGGAACTTCACCTTATCGGAGCAGCTAACGTCTTAGCTCTCCGCAGCATTTACTTGTATCGGCAACAAGTGGATGCCCGACTAGGATTCGAACCTAGATACACAGAGTCAGAGTCTGTAGTCCTACCATTAGACGATCGAGCAATATAGGGCTGTAGCGCAAGTATGGACTTCCGTGAGAGGTATTAGCTACAATTTAAGTGGAATACACACCCTAAAAACTGGTACCCGAGGACGGGATTGAACCGCCGACATTCTGCGTGTAAAGCAGACGCTACTACCACTGAGCTACTCGGGCATTTTAAACTGTGGAAACAGAATGTCCGCAGCGCGGCGACAAGAAATATAGCCGATCTGCACTTCCATGAGAAGATCAACTACATCTTGCTTACATTCAGGCTTCCAGCCTTCTTTTGTTACTTTATTAAGTAGAGGCCGGGTATATTCAGTAAAATGATTACTGATTTCATACTGATCGGCCTCAATCTTCTTCTGTGTCGTTTTCTTCATTTTGTCACTATACAGAAATCAAAAGAGAAAGTCAACATCTAAATTAGCTGGTGCTGTTAGCAAGGATCGAACTTGCGACCTTTCCCTTACCAAGGGAATGCACTACCACTGTGCTATAACAGCATGGTGTTCCCGCACGGAATCGAACCGCGGACACCAGGATCTTCAATCGAGTGCTCTACCAACTGAGCTACGGGAACAAGTGACCTCCCTAGTGTGCCTTGATTGCTTACATCCGGATGTTGCAATCTTCCCTTGCGGGTTCAGCCTAGGAGGTTCTATAAATTTAGGCATATTCCACTTCCTGTCCGCGGCTTATGGCCAGTCCCAAGGCGGAATACTTAGTGCTTTGCCTTGGGTCGATGTAACGGCAGGTCACTACTAACCTAATATTGGTGGAGCCTAAGGGGATCGAACCCTTGACCTGAAGCTTGCAAAGCTACCGCTCTCCCATCTGAGCTAAGGCCCCGTTATTATTTTATTACTTTTTCTTAAATTATCTTCAGCGAGTAAATACTGCAAGTTATTTTCTACATGGAGACCACAACTATTTATACCTTGTAAAGGAAAGATATGATCTACATGATAACCTTCAGGACAATTTTTATAAATCTCTTTTATTTTATCGAGATTAGCCCAAGGTGGAGTTGCCTGTAATTGCTTAGCTCTACGAATAGAGCTATAGTAGGCCATTAATTCATTACCTTGTTTTGCTTTTTTATAAGTATAAGCACAGTCCCTACAGTTAGATTGTAGACCTGTCTTTCCTTCTCTTAATTTCTTAAGAAAATTATCTGATTCTGATACAGTATCACAAAAATTACAGTATCCAGAATCATACACTTTTAAAAGATAATTAAATATTGTAGTGCCTGCCGGTTTATCAGGAAATAATGTCTTAACCATCTTAGAGTACCCATTAGCACTCCACCCAGCTTCTCTATATCCCTCTGATATAGTAATCATCATATCTTTACCACTTTTAGTAAAAAGTGGTATATTAAAATCATTTAAGGCAAAATTTATAAATTCATGTTTATTCATGCTAATTATATAGCATGAATTTATAGATTTTGTCAAGAAATTTTTAGCAAATGCTCTACCAAAAACTGGTTCTCTCGGGAAGAATCGAACTTCCAATGTGCGATTATCAGTCGCAAGTTATACCGTTTAACTACAAGAGAATAAGATGGAGCCGACGACAGGATTCGAACCTGCATCTTCCTATCCAATTACCTTACTACTGATTCGTATTCAGTGTGGTTACGTCGGCACTTAAACTGGTAGCCCGAACGGGTTTCGATCCCGCTTCTCTGCCGTGAAAGGGCAGTGTCCTAGCCACTAGACGACCGGGCCATTTAATAAATACTTTATATCAAAGTTTGACCAATTAGTCAAGAACTATTTTCTGGAGCGGGTAGCGAGAATCGAACTCGCACTCTCACGTTGGCAACGTGGTAGGCTACCACTACATCATACCCGCCTGGAGTGCCGTACCGGATTCGAACCAGTATCTCAAGGATTTGCAATCCCGCGTCTTAGCCATTGGACAAACGGCACTTGGTGGACGATCTGGGGTTCGAACCCAGGACCTACAGGTTAAAAGCCCGTTGCTCTACCTACTGAGCTAACCGTCCACTAGTGTTTAAGCTGCTTCTTCTAGATCGACTAGATGTGCTCGCACAAAATCCGGATTAGATAGTGCGTCATGTAGACGCTTGAGATCAAGCTTACCTGCTTTAGCTAGAGTCGGCACTTCGATGCCAAACCATTCACCAATTTCAGCAGCTAGATCTTCCTTACGGACAATCGCCTCTCCCGTCTTACTCATACGAGGCGGGGCCTGATAAACGCCAGCACTCGAAAGCTTAGCAATAATAGAACGAGCACTCTTACCATGCTCTTCTGCTAGGCGATCTACAGTTGCGCGACTTGGGTCCGCAGTATATTCATCAATAATAAGTTGAGTTAGTTCTTCTGTATAGCTCACGTTTCCATACTCCGACAATAAAGACGATAGAGACCAACTTGCATACCGAAAGCTTCGACTTCCCACGGACTAAAATAGTAGTCCTCGGTATCAGCCTCGACCTCTCGATAATCTACGCCCTTCCAACTACAGTGCTGTCCATAGTCAATAAGTTCACCATTGACATACTGCTTAACGTGGACCATTTCGTGAGCTAGAACCGAAATAGGATCTTCAGCCCCTTCGTCTTCTGGATTTTCTTCAATCCCAATAAGAAAATAGGGAACTGCTTCTTCTTCGTGGAACTCACAGTAACCTGCTACAGGCATCTGAGGGTAGATACCGATAGCAATAATAGTATCCTCAGGGATACCAAGCTTTTCAGCGTAGAACTCGGCAGCTCCCTTGTATTCTTCGTTTGCACAAATAATCATAGAGAACCCCTTTCGTTTTCAAGATATGTAATATATCAAAAAAGGGGGTCAGTGTCAACATCTGTTTTTTACCGACCCCCTTAATTTTTACTTAATACCAAGCTTCTCAAGAATCGAAGCTGCTTCCGAATTAGTAGCAGCTAGAACACGATACTTGTTATTTTCGTATTCCTGAGCAAGAATCTGCTCAAGACGAGCAAAAAGAGCCTTCTGTTCTTTCACTAGTTCGTTGGTAGCGTTATACTCCTCAACGACCTTAGAGTTAAGAACAGTAACAAGAGTCTTATTAGCCTTGGCACTAGCACCGGCATTGACTTCGATCACGCGAACGATCGCGAACTCAGTGCCATTGTGGGCAACAGCGAAGTCACCCGCAGTTACTTCTACATCGTCATTTACGAGGTAGTCGTAGGACTTTTCGTTATAGGTATTGCTATAACGATTAGTAAACTTAACAGTTACAGTCTTCATTTCATTATCCCTTTACAATCTTACGAAGCATCACCAGATCTTCAAGAACGAGCCGATCCAGCCCCTTGAAATTTACATTGAGCACAGACTGAATTTCAGTCACAATATCGGCCTTAGACTCGGCCTTAGGCTTTGGAGTCTTGACTCCAATCACTTCCTTCGGCTGGTAAGGTAGCTCCATCGAACGAACCTTAGCAACAACACTCCGGACAGAGATATTGTACTTCTCGGCAAATTCATGAGCCATGTCATAGGTGATAACACCCATGCTCTGCAGTTCATTCAGCATTTTTTCAGTGTAGTTAACCTTAGACATTCCAACTCTCCCTTCGATTTAAACAATATAGCGAAAGAAGATGGAAAGATCAACACCTATTTAAAGGCTTTCCACTTTCTTGCTATTAATATACCTGCTACTATAAATACACCGCCAGGAAGCATAAAAATAGCAACTAGCTTCGCGTCTTTCTTAAGAAAGCGACGGATCATGATACCATTCTAGAAGAAGATCCAGCGCTTCGATATGCTTCATAATCAGAATCTTATCGTAGGTCGGATTAGTAGAAAAAACATTCGGATTATCACTCTCTAGGTCGTCTAGAAAGCACTGACGAGTATCTAGTAGTTCACTAAACACTAGACGAGATACTTCTTCCATATTAAGTTCGACTGATAGTTTCATTTTAATTACTCCTCAATACCGTGTTCAATAAGTGCTTCTTCCCAGCCCTGCTGGAACCAAGTGTCCTTCATAGTTTCTTCAAGCTCAGCCTTAGCTGCGCTGTAGCCTTCGTCCCAACCGGCATCATAGCCACCATCATAGTTATCTGCGCTACTATAACCAGCATCATATCCACTGTCGTAAGCATAATCCTTTTCATCGGCAATCAGTTCAGCAATAGCTTCACGCTGTTCAGCATTGATGAAGCCATTCTGCACCCAAGTGTCTAGAATTTCCATTTTGATTTTCCCTTCCTAGAATAAAGTTTCTTTGACTTCACAACTTTTGGTTTGTTAAACTTCCAAGCGTTACGAGCGATTGGATTCCTTGAACTTTTCGTACCAGCGTTCATCTTCGTACTCCTGTTCAGTCATTGCTATCTCCGTTCTTGATGAGATCATAATAACTAAAATCAGGAGAAAGGTCAACACCGATTATGACGCGATGCGATTTAAACGATGAAGTAGGCTGACTACTTGCTTTACTACTTGTTCATCAGTAGTGTTCTGCGCGTATTGAGTAATTGCTTCTTTAATCAACTTAATATCAGCGGGCGCGAAGACGCCACCCTTAGCTTCCTTAGGTTCCATTTTTATGCTCCTCACATAGTGTACGAATCCAGCCACCCTTAGTACCAGTACCAGGTGCTCCACAAACTTCACAGGTACGATAACTCATCGACTCTGCCATGTGTTCTAGACCGCGAATAAATTCATCTCCGCCCATATAATAGAAACGAAGACCTCCAAACTTTTCCTTCACTTGAATAGCTACTACTTGCTCTACTGGTTCTGGAACAGGACGCTCCTTACGCTCAACAATAGCAGTCCACTCATAGTCGGGATTATTTACATTAGCGTTCCACTTCTTAGTACGCTCAATATTATCTAGGCGATTATCAATGTGATTCTGGATATTAGCACAGAGAGCATCAATAATATTGTACCAGCCATCTCCACAATCAAAACCCCAATACATACAGGTCTTGCTAGGATCAGCGTGGCGATCACGAAAGATTAGTGGGTACTTTGCCACCAGTGCTTCATCAAGTTCCTTACGCATTTTCAATCTCCTCGAACCAAAATTCACAGCCACACGCAGTAGAAAGTAGAAAGTTTACTTTCTCCATATCAGACAACTGTTTATAGTTACCAGGAAAGAACTCACTGAAGGTAAGAGGACTGATACCCTTAGCTACCATATCCTCTGCTTCAAGACGAAGAAACTCTTCGTCCTCTAGCTCATCAGGGTTCTCTGCAATGTACTTCTCGTAGTCAGCCTTAGTCCATTTACACGAATCGCACACGCCTTCCTCTAGCATCCACCGAATCCATTCGATGTGATTAGTCTCCAAAGTATAGCCGGGATTAGAAGCTTTGATTAGACGATACATTAGATTTCGCCTCCTGGCGGATTACGAGGAATAGAGTAGGGCCATGTAGACCCATCGTATTCCCACACTGAAATAATACGAGTAGGAGTCCAGATATATACGTCGTGGCAGTCCTGCCCACCATATCCGCTATCATACTCGTAGTCTAGATACTGTGCGGCTTCTTCCCAAGGGACAACATTATCACCAAAAGGATGGTCTACAGTATCACGACTACTCCAATTGCAGCCGCCACGAGATCCTCGGATCTGGACACCTACAACAGCTTCGTCTCGAATTATTCTGAGTAGGTCTTCCTTAAAGTTAGGCATTGATAATTTCCATACGCTGATCGTTAATAGGCTTTAGTGCCTGTGCCGCTAGACGGATTGCTTCTTTTTCAGACGCAGCTCCCTCGATCCAAGACCAAATCTCTTCATCGGACCAGCACTCTACAAGAATATCCCAACCCTCGACTTCATAGTGATCGACAGCGTGTTCAATTACTGCTTGAATCAGGTCGCGCTTTAGCACTCTCAATCTCCTTCATAATAGCCTGATGCATCATCTGAAATACACGCTTGTTAAAGCACTGATTAAGGTGAAGCATAGCCTCTCCGAAAGTCAATTCAGTCTTATCTCGCATATCCATAAAATGTCTCCTTAATGCAAAAAATATAAGGGATTGACACGAAGATGTCAACCCCTTATATCGCATCAGTTAGATTTGTGCTCGTTCACGGATTTGATCGAAAGTCTGCTGCTTTGCAGAGATTCCATCAATAAATACGACCTGCAGTTCATCCTGTGCGTTATCAGGAAGCTCGCCTACACGAATCGTATTCCAGTCTTCGCCATTAGTAACGAGAGCGAGTCGGCCCTTCTTCGACTGCTTGCCAGGATCGGTAATAGGGTCTTTATATACATCAACCCACTTACCGTTAACACGAGCAGCAGAGCACTTCATTGCAAACTTCTGATCGTCGCGATTAACAATCTGAAGAAGTGCGCCGCCCTGACCAAACACGACGTTATCAGCACTAAAACCCTTAGCGATGATAGTATCGAGAATGTCACCAATCGACTCGACATTAACGCCGTCACCCTGAAGAACGCGAACGTTATTCAGAACCTTGAAGCCCTTGCTATTAACAGTATAGCCGAAGTACTGCTCAAGAATCTGAAGGCAGCGAAGAACTACAGCAGCCGGATGGCCGCTGTCAGGACGCACTACAAGAGTAGCTCCCGAATCGAGAATATCCTGCTTAAGTTCCGTACCCCAGAGCTTGCAGGCCTCGAAAATGTCATAGCTGTCAGAAACAGCCGAGACAATACCTCCTGGCTTACCATTCTTCTTTACCATGTTGCGGTACGAGAGAACTTCATTCTCACGACCCCAGCTAGTTACAGTACTATGCTCCATAGCAGGCACACTGAAACCGGCCATATCAATACCATAGTAACGACGGCCATAAAGCAGAGCAGCAACAGTATCCGTTCCTTGAAAGTTGACAAGGTGAGCAAGTCCGCCCAGTCCAGCACTTTCTTGGCTGCTAACACCACGAGCGCCAAAATCATGAAGTTTGAAGTCAATAGTGCTAGGATCACCAGTGCGCTCAAGAGCATCGAGAATAATCTTCTTGATTTCGCGGCTGTTAGTAGCCACAGTGGTAGGATACCACACTGCACGAAGCAATGCAGTTTCGAGGAACGAAGTCAACCAGTAGCACTTCGGATCGGTATTCTCAATAGAAGCGAGAATGTTGTGAACAGGCACAACCGTACCTTCTGGCACAGCCTTAATCTCTACAGGAAGGAAGCCTTCATGTGCTTCGAGAATATACTCCCAACCTTCTCGGTTGAAAGGCTCACCATGAGCAGTGATGATAGCCTCAGCTTCATCAATCATTTCCATAGTGATAGGCTGAGTCAGATATTCCTTAATGAACGCCTGAAGCCCAAAAAAGACAGTCTCGTCGTACTTGCCGCCACGGCTCTCAATGTAGCTGTAGACGTATTCAGTGCCGCTAGGATACTGATTGAATTGCGAGTACTTATAGCTGTCTGCATTAAGAATGATATTATGCATAATAGAACTCCTCTATTAATCTTAGGCTCAGGTCTGTCTTTGAGCCTTATTTATATTAAATTTGGACTTGAAAGTCAAGCCTTATATTCAACGACCGTAGCTGTTCCGCCCTTCTTTTCTACTAGAGAAGCGAACTCCTCTAGCATATCGAAGATACGATCAGAATCGCCACCAGCTAGTCCCATACCAATGTAAGGGAAACCAAAGTCGTAGTTACCATAGAAATGCTCTAGCTTTTCTAGAATTACTGCGAAACTAGCATAATCAAAGTGGTCAATTCCACGAGGTAAATAATGGAACTGCGTATAAGCATTAACTATTTTAAAGTTACACTTACTATAGATGTTAGCTATTGTATAATTACCTAATTTACAATATCTATACCTGTTACCAAGTTCTAGATCGTACCGGTAATCAGCCTGAAAAGCATCTGGATACTTATCCTTAATCTGCTTAGCAATACCACTACCCATCGTATTCTGGCAATTACAGCCATGTACGATGATATCGAATTTACCGGCTTCCGCTAGTGCTAGCAGATCACCTTGTGTATGAAAAAGACCCATAATTAAAGCCCCAGAAAGTATTGAATGATGTGGTAGTGATCGTCGAAGAGCTTATCTTCGGTGATCTCGCTAATGGGAATCCACTTTGCCTTTTCAGCATCGTCAGCACCCTTTACTTTAGGAAGCGAAGTAGCGTCCGCCAGCTTAATGTAGCTAGCGAAAGTCACAACACGACCAATGTTCGAGCGATATGGATCGTCGAACATATGGGTTGCATGAATACTACCACGCAGGACAGGATCCGGAACCTTGATCTTGGTCTCTTCACGCAGCTCACGAATTACGCCATCCACTAGAGTTTCTTCGGTTTCCAGATGGCCACCGGGCAGTGCCCACAGACCCTTGCCGGGTTCCGAGCGACGCTTTACTAGCAGAATGTGTCCCGATTGCTCCACTACTGCGTCTACAGTGAGATGCTTTACAGGATAGGGAGCTGCCTTCCACGCTTCCTTGTACTTCTTAACGAACCAATACTCCTTACGAAGGGTCTCGCATTCATCAGTGTCTGAAAACTCATTCAGCCAATTACTGACGTTATCTGGAAGCATAGTACCGTCGAGAATGCACTCATCTTCGAAGAAGGCATTGCGAATCTCCGTAGCGTGAATTACGTGCTCAATAGGCACATTGACCGAATCCCATTGAGGGAACATCTTAAGGTAGTACGAAGTATGATCCTTCGAGGCACCAATAAGGCCAACCTTACCAGTTCCATGAAGGTTAATACCGTTGGGGTTATGCAGTGCGATAGCCGTTTCAGTTACCTTATCCTGCACCTGCTTAATCCAAGCAGAATCATTATACGTCTTGTCCCGAAGAGGACGAACACGGATTCGAGCACGCTCTTCTGGAGTGAAGGCTTCAAAGATCATGTCAAAGCGTTCATCGAAGGTAAAAGGATTTCGCACAGTGCGAGCCTTACCCGAAGAACCTACGAGCACTAGCACATTATGTGCCTTGGTTAGCGCAATATCAATAACGCGCTTATGTTCATTATGGAAGGGCTGGAATCGCCCAATAAAAACCAAAAGGTCAAACATTGCAAACTCCTTGCAAAAAAGTCCACAGCAGTCTATCTACTGTTAGGACACTATACTAAATTTTTAATTAAATGTCAATAGATAAATTTACCATTCTGTCCCAAAGGTTTCACCAGTTTTAACATAAATCTGTACCCAGTCCACTCCATAAGCAGGACAAATAACTAATTTATCTGGGAGACCATTTTTGTCGGATTCGCCTAGACTCCCCGCAATAAAATATATATTACCTAGCTTCTCTGCGAGGACTTCGTGCTTAATGATTTCATTAAGCTTTCGTAGCTTTCTAAGCTCCCCAATATAAGATTCTACTTCTAGTAAGTCTTGTTTGGTCTCAGACATTAGTTAAAGTCCTTCTGAAGATGCTTCATAATGCCGTACCAGAACTTTTTAAAATCGGGATTCTGTGCACGATTGTAGGCTTGATATGCATTATACCAGCGATATTCAGGTGATTGCTTAAACATTATCTGTCTCCTTCTTACCTGCTTAGAATACAAAAAATGGCCCCTGAAGTCAAGAGCCATTTTCGGTTAACCTTCGGCCTTTTTAATGAGTTTTAGACTTCCAGCAATAATAAGATAAGCAGAAACAGCCAGAACGCTCAATCCTATTGCAAAAGGCCAAAACAGCGCATAAATCCCCGCTGCAACGATAAAACCTATACGCCCATCATCATCCTTATATAACTTTAGTTTCTTATTAAACTTGCCTATTAAGAAAATACCCAATAGGAAGATAACTACTGCAATAATAAGATAGAGCATTATAGTTGATACTCCACTACTTCGATTGCTTCTTCGTGACCTTCTACTCGCCACATTTCAGCGGCAGCATTAGCATCTTCTAGAGTCATTAAAGAAACTCTAAGTTCGTCGATAGGCCCTTCACTAACAAACAGCCAGCCGTCGTCAAAGTGCACCTTTAGTGCGTACTTCTTAGCTGTGTACATTAGACATTACCCTTTACACTGTCTAGAATACCGTGTAGATAGGTCTTACACATTGCAAGCATCAGTAGTCGTTCACTAGTAGTTTGTAGATATACTAGAGAAGTAATGTTATCTGCCATACTACCTCCCTGTTCACGGGCCGCTCGACATACAGTAGGTGCAATATCTACAAGACGCTGAAAGCGCTCAGGAGAAATAGCTACCTGCGCATTTGCAGTTGCAGGAAACGACAGGACAGCGGCAACGAGTAGTAAAAACTTTTTCATATAATTCACCTTATAATAATTAGTTCGTTCATAGGAACAAAAGACCGGACGCCTTCGTATTCTACTTGAGCATATTCAACACCATTTGCTACACCAGCAATCTCGATAAAGATTACTGGAATATCGTGATCTTTATTTC
>OGWF01000044.1_pt1 | contig 19247 bp, 29 predicted proteins | sample 1575951 | NCBI WGS metagenome assembly OGWF01 (sample SAMN07581523, study PRJEB24739) | freshwater metagenome | place: Singapore | collected 2015-01
TTATGCGTGGTTAGCTCAGTTTGGTAGAGCATCTGGTTGCCAACCAGAAGGTCGCAGGTTCGAACCCTGTACCCCGCACCAGTTTTAGGATCGGTTCAGCAAAAATTACACTTGTCATTGGTTGACACTTTGCCTTCTAAGCAAACTTAATAGGTTCGATTCCTATAGTAAAACAACGATCCTGTTGATTATGCTCCTGTAGTTTAGCAGGGAAAATTCCGGTTTTGTAGTCCGGCGTCGGCAGTTCAAACCTGCCCGGGAGCTCCAGATACGTCCGATTAGTTCAGCGGTACGAATGCTTCCTTGACACGGAAGAGGTCAGTGGTTCGACTCCACTATCGGATACCAAACATTGCCTCATTAGTTTAATGGTAGAACAACTGTTTCGTAATCAGTCGGTAATAGTTCGATTCTGTTATGAGGCACCATATTGAAATGCACTACCCATCAACAGCGGCGTACCCGTGGAGTTGGTGGTAATCTTGCAAGTTAGTGTGTTTCAATATGGTTGACAATAAATCAATCAGCATGTACAATACATGTATTGGAAGTATAGCAAAGTGGTAATGCAGCATCTTCATACGGTGCCTATCGTAAGTTCGAATCTTACTACTTCCACCAATAGACTTATTAGGTGTGACCATGTTGTAATGGTAGCAACCTAGACTGTGACTCTGGTAGTACGGGTTCGAACCCCGTTGGTCACCCCTAATAAGTTTATGCCCGGTTAGTTAAAAAGTATAACACACCCCTGATAAGGGTGAGTCAGAGGAGCGTTACCTCTACTGGGTACCAATTTTATTCCGCATGAGCAAGCAGGGTGTATGCGCTTGACTGTTAATCAAGAATGAGCAAGGTTCGATCCCTTGATGCGGAGCCATGTAAAAACACATTGGAGAAGAGACTCCATAACACCTAGGAAGGTTATGGTTTGACGGCACAGACTAGGAGGCGTAGCGATACGCCGGCGATGCTTGCCAGTGTGTTTCTATATGGGCTGTGACTGTGTAAATGGCTAACAGGTGCTTGTAACTCAAGCATGGCAGTGGTTCGACTCCACTACAGTCCACCAACAATTTATGGCCGACGGGACTGCAAGGTGTGGTCGCTACACTGTCAATGTAGAGATTCAGAGGGGTTCGATTCCCCTGTCGGTCGCCAGTTTTATTGACGATATCATACTGACACCAGTATACTTTGAAACAACATAAAGGATACGATATGGCAGGTCGGTACATCGTCAGAAAATTTAAAAACGGAGTTAAGCATTTTTGGGATACTGAGGCAGGTACATGCATACACTGGTCTAAGGTCAAAGAACGTATTCCCGAAAAAGAATTCGATAACTTATTTGAACAGTTCAATAGTAAACAACCGAAGAAAAAGGACACTATTGAACCGATGCCAAAAATATCAGATATTTTGAGTGAAGTAGTTAGTGTTTACTCCGATAAAATTTCAGTAGAAGAAATCATCGGAGCATTGGAATTGTGCAAGACTCAGGTCTTAACACAGTATAAAGAGAAACATAATTAAATTTGCCGCTGTCGTCTAACGGTAGGACGCCTTATAAAAGGGTGACTCTGTATTAGAGTACGTTCAGCATTTTTCTTTAACCATGTCGAGGGGGTTATCTAGGTTCGAATCCTAGCGGCGGCGCCAATTAAAGGGATAGACGGTACGATTGAGTCCCACACAGCCTAGCATTGCGGGAACAATGCGAAACAGCAGATCGGCTGACAGTGGTAGTTAAACTCTTGTATACGAGACAATCTAGTGAGGTCTGCTGGAACAGAATAGCTAGGCTCCCAATCTATGTGAGGTAATGATGTTAAGAGAATTCTTTATTGACGAACAGTATATTACCGATGTAACAGTAAGAACAGTTACGTCTAACCTTGACAATCCTGACAACCCCACACCCGAGGATCTAATCAAGATTCTTAAAGGTAAACATCAGTGGGTTAGTATCAGTAACAAAGACCATGATGAGTTTACAAAGTTACGTAATCAGTTAGAAGAACTAGGTTACATCAAAACAGAACGTGGTTGGTGGAATGGTGATAGAGTTATAAAAGGATTTAAGCTGAATGGCTTTCCTCTAAAGAAAGGTGAAAAGTTTTTATGTGCAGGAGCAATGCGAGGAGCAATGTCTTTTGCTAAGAATAACAAACGTTCACGTATAGGTTTTTAATCTGGGTATATTGTCAACTTGGTAGACGGCGGGGCTTGGAACTCCGAGGCTGCAGGTTCAAATCCTGCTACCCAGACCAGATTATGGAAAGTAATGCAGGCGCGATGGTGTGCCGACTAGTCTTGAAAACTAGGTTCTCATGAAGAATGGGATGGGGTTCGACTCCTCTGCTTTCCTCCAGTTATTTTTATCTCTGTGTAGCTCAGTTGGGAGAGCGCAAGTTCGGGGAACTTGAGGCCGTAGGTTCGAGACCTATCACGGAGACCACATTCGGCTTTGTAGCTCAGTTGGTAGAGCAGCGGATTGAAAATCCGTGTGTCACTGGTTCGATCCCGGTCAGAGCCACCAGAAACAAAAGTACTCGTTGTAGTTCAATGGATAGAACGATTCTCTCCTAAAGAATAAATCCAGGTTCGACTCCTGGTGACGAGACCACAATTTGACAAATAATGGTGTTTGTCATACAATACACAAATGGGACATTAACTCAGTTCGGAAGAGTCTTGGTCTTCGAAACCAAAGGTCGGGGGTTCAAATCCCTCATGTCCCTCCAAACAGGATCTAAATACATGTAGACAGTAACAGAGAAGGAGTTTAACATGGCTGTTCTAGCACTTGATATTTCTGGAGTTCCTCGGCAGTGGATTTCCTACGATGATGCAATTTCATACTGGGCTACTAACTCAGTAGCTTGGAGTATGGGTGACATTGTAGCAAAATACCACGGTGGAATTCAAAACGACGGTACACAAAGTTACCTAGAAACCCCTAGTATCATTGCTATCAAGGGTCATGGATTTAACCCTCACAAGCATAGTCACGTTGCACTAAGCAACCGTACACTGTTCGGTCGTGACCGACATGTCTGTGCATATTGTGGTGGTCATTTCCCTAACCACACTAATCTAAGTCGTGACCACATTATGCCTCGCTATCACGGTGGTGAAAACACTTGGATGAACGTGATTACCAGTTGTAAAACTTGTAATTCAAAGAAAGGGCACAAGACCCTGAAAGAAGCAAAGATGGAATTATTGTACCTCCCATATGAACCAAATCATTGGGAAAACATGATTCTACAAAACAGAACTATTTTGGCAGATCAAATGGAATTTTTGATGGCAGGAATTCCAAAAAATTCACGGCTTATTGCCTAGAATGAACCCTGCTAATTTACCGGAAGGGATTCGAGTAGAACCGTGTTTCTTCATGTTCCAATAAATAGTTCGTTCATTGAAATTGTATTTCTCGGCAAATTCTGAAGGGGTCATAATCTCAATTATATTGTCAGGGAATACAATTTCAATCTTTGCTTTTTCTTTATTGGCTTTTTGTCCCTTAGTTCTAGCATGATTTAGTTTGGTTGCTTGCTCAGGGTCTTTGAACCTAGTTTGTTGGGCAATTGAGCAGGTTTTGGAATAGTCAGAAGACATGGTCTTACCTTTATTCCATGGCGTCATCCCTTTCTGAAATTGCCCGTCATGCGCAGGATATCTATTTTTTCGTTTAGTTTCTTTCATTTTATCAACTGACTTTTTTAACATTTTCTTGCCCACATTAGATTCACTAATTTTATCTTTGGTTGCTTGACTATGGACATGTCCTAAGGTACCCTCACCGCCCAACGTCATGTTGTAGCCGTTGCTGTTTTCAAAGTGAATATGTGAGTGGTGTTCTTTTATAAAGAATTCTTCCATGACATTTTTTGTATGGTTTCCGTCAGTTGATTGGTAAATAACTTCCCATGAAAAATTATCTGGACCATATTTACGAATAGCATTGTAAAAGGTAATGTTCTCACCACGAAAAGCAGCCCATAAATGCTCGTCTTTGCGTTTAGGCCAGTTAGAATCAAACCCGATGTATACTTTTCCGTTGACCAGGTTTGTTGCTTTGTAAATAGAATAAATGTTAGGCATACTACTATTTATACAGCGTGTAAAAAATGTAATGAATTACCGATGAGAGGCTTGACAAAAAATTATCGGGGTGATATACTCACTATAAATAATTTCAGACGCTGGTTTAGCTCAGTTGGTAGAGCACTCGCCTTGTAAGCGAAAGGTCGTCAGTTCGAATCCGACAACCAGCACCAAACATATTCCCTGGTAGCTCAGTGGTAGAGCAGCGGACTGTTAATCCGTTGGTCGCAAGTTCGACCCTTGCCCGGGGAGCCAATCATAATGTCAAGATCGATAATACGACTTGACATTTTTTCTTTGAGGATGTATAATATCTCTATTATCTGGCGTTAGTTCAACGGATAGAACAGTGGCCTTCTAAGCCATAGATAGAGGTTCGATTCCTCTACGCCGGGCCAAAATTTTATGAGTAAGATTTTAATTACGGGTGGTTGTAGTTTTAGCGAATGTATCAGTACACACATTGATACATGGCCCAGACATTTAGCTAAATCACTATCAGAGTACAAACACATCTCAACTGGCTTGGGAAGTCAAGGAAATGGTTTGATAAGTAAAAAAATTATCTATAATGTCAGTCAACTTTTAAAAACTGAAAACCCTGAAAACTTACTTGTAGGGATCATGTGGAGTGGAATTAGCCGACATGAAATTTACAGTTCTTATTTCCTTCCGGGATTTGATCGTAATAATTTTCATTGGCAAGTAAATCCATCTAACATTGTCGAAAACAGTAAACCTAACTGGTATATCTTTAACCATCATTGGGAAATACCAATCGTCAAAGAATACTATCGAAACTATTATGACGAAATAGGAAATACTATCGCTAGTATAGAGAATATTCTAAGAGTCCAGTGGTTTCTGAAAAATAACAACGTCAGATACTTTATGTCAACATTCATGGACGAGGTTCTTGATCCTAAAGTAGTTAATCATATTGACGTAAAGTACCTACATGACATGATTGATATGGATCAGTTCTTGCCAGTGTCTAGTGAATACGATTGGTGCAAGAATAATTCTAGCTTTCAGTTCCCTAACAAGGATGATCCTCATCCAGGAACTGAACAACACGGTGAGTTCACCGAAAAAGTAATACTTCCGTTTCTAAAACAAAAAGGATACATTGGTTGACAATAAATCAACTCGGTGCTACAATACATGTATCGATTGAGAAATCAATCACTGTTCTTTAAAAATTTGAGAGCATGGCAAATAAGTGTTGACAATAAATAGCGTATCATGTACAATACATGCATACGTTGAGAAATCAATCAATCTGAGCATCGAGTGAGACTGCATCGGTGTGCTGAAACCTTTAACTAGGTATCTCTTTACTAGTTCGAATCTAGTATGCTCAAATTGGTTGATTGATAGTCAACATTGTTCTTTAAAAAGTTATCCAACATATATGTCATCGGGATGATGACCGCTATATGTAAACACACTATCGTGGTACGCCGAACCGTACTTGATCCTCACGTTGGAACCTAGCGACAAACTAGGGAGGCACGATTTGTTTAGTGTGTTTGCATATAGTGAATAAAAACAAAAACAAATTTATAAGCATGTTAGTTTGAACGTCTGGGTAAGTCAGTCGGCCGTCTTGTTGACGGACAGTGATGGAATTCCCGGTTAGTATTGCTTTCATGTTTATGCTCGGTTCGTCTATCGGTTTAGGACACCAGCCTTTCACGTTGGTAAGACGGGTTCGATTCCCGTACCGAGTACCACAATTTGGAGATGTAGGAAAATTGGTAACCCCAGTGGACTGTAAATCCGCCGCCCGAAAGGCACTACTGGTTCGACTCCAGTCGTCTCCACCAAACACTAAGACAATACTCAGTACTGTGAGTAGATGAAAACCGACCCATGCGAGACTGTGTGGGCTTCAATGATAAAACACTACAGGAACTAAAAAGCCTAAAACATGGATATCATTGACGATGCGAAAGTAAGTCGGTCCAGTAGGGTCAGGAAAAGTATTGTCAGCGGAAAAAGCTGCCGAAGGACAGAAGTTGGGTGCTACGTAGCTTGCACTGAACGCCGTGTAATCCTTCACTATTCTAAAACACATTGACGATTAGCGAAAGCGTCAGTAGTTGGATCTGTACCCCAACCAGTGTGTTTCAGAATAGTAGGTGGGAATAACAGTTAGGAATTTCCTCGCAAGACGAACCCTAACTGCCCACTGAAAGTTTTGCACCGTTAGCTCAGTTGGTTAGATCGCTTGCCTGTCACGCAAGAGGCCAGGGGTTCGAGTCCCCTACGGTGCGCCAAGAATATGTAAAAGCGACAGTTTACGCAACTGTAGCATAAATACATTCATAGGAGATTATTATGAATGTAAATGAAAAAGGTGCTATAGGTCTAATTGAAGTAATTAGAGACCTAGCTAAAAAGGGCTTTGAATGTTTTGCCCCTATACATGATTACAGTGGGGTAGATTTAATTGCATTAGATGCAAATAAGAAGCCTCTCAGGTTACAGGTAAAATATAGAACCGCAGAAACAAGAAACGGTGAAAGCACTAACATAGTTGGTTTAGGCTTTCACTCGGTTGTAAATGGAAAAAAGGTTCCTATAGATATTTCTTACATCGATGGATGGGCAGTATATTGCCCTGAAGTAGATAGTGTAGTCTATATCAACAAGAGAGATATAGATGATTCACTGAAGGGAATTTCTTTTCGTTTAGTAGAAGGTAAACAGACGGTGAACAAAGACAAGTGTGCTAGAAAATTGTACACCGAGTTCACTGACATTATTAATTGGTGAGTTGGATGAGTTGGTTTAAATCACTTTCCTGCTAAGAAAGCGGCTCGGCGAATACCGGGCCCGTGGGTTCGAATCCCACACTCACCACCAATCAGATTGTTCAACAACAATAAAAAGTTGTTGACAATAAATCAAAAGGCATGTACAATACATGTATTGACACTGAGAAATCGGTGATGTTCTTTAAAAATTTATTGCTAAGAATTTTTCTTAGCATTGTTGAGTATACTACGAGCCCATGTCTCTTCCGTAATAAGGAAGGATAGCGTACTCAACAATGTTAAGAATTTGGGGGCATAGCCTCTTTAGAATAAGCACAGTGATGTGCCCAAAGCAGAATCGTCCTACATGACTGCGCCAGTAATGGTTCGTTTCAGCCTGTCTGACCGTAGTAAATAGTGCTGACCTCTATACAAAAGATAAATAAGTGTATGACTTACTATCTTTACAAGAAAACGCACAATCAAACTGGTCTCAAGTATCTGGGCAAAACTGAAACTGATCCATATACCTACAAAGGTTCTGGCACCAGGTGGAACAATCATCTAAGTGTTCACGGCAATGATGTTTCTACCGAAGTTTTGCGTGAGTGTGAATCCAATGACGAAATCCGATACTGGGGTGAATATTACTCCAATCTCTGGAATGTTGTTGAAAGTGATGAATGGGCAAACTTGAAGGCAGAATCGGGTGATGGTGGTTCTTACCCGCACCGTGAAGAAACCAAAAAGTTATTGTCCGAAATCAAGCGAGGTTTGCCTGCTCACAACAAAGGCAAACCGTGGTCAGAGGAACGCAAACAGCGTCAAGCAGGGATGAACTCAAAAGAGAACAATCCAATGTTTGGTAAAGTGTTTGTCAATAATGGTGTATCTAATCTTGCTATCAACCGGACAGATCCCATACCCGAAGGTTATGTGTTAGGTGCTATTCAAAAGATGGGTGAGAAAAAAGGTCGTCCTGGTGACTCAAATCCAAACTTTGGTAAGCACTGGATCACCGACGGAGTTGACAACAAGATGGTCAGTAAACAACTTGCTATACCCGAAGGTTGGCAGAAAGGTAGAGTATGAACGAACGAATCAAAGAACTTGCCGTACAATCATTGACATATGACGGAGAGCGTACTGATATCGACATTGAAAAGTTTGCCGAGTTGATTGTCAGGGAATGTATTAAAATTGGGCAAGACACAAGCAAAGAGATATTCAAAATGTCGAAAAAAGAAGGTGATGTTTTTGAATATAAGTCTCACGGTGCCGAAGAAGTTGCAGACAATATTAAAGAACATTTTGGGGTTGAAGAATGAACGAACGACAAGTTCACTATATCGATGTAAGCAAAATGTCTGAAAAAGAACTATGTGAAACATTGAATATTCCGTATGTTCCTTGGTATCGTGACAGTATCTTTTTGGCATTAGCATTAGTTTTTGCTATGCCCAGTATCTTTATTCTAATCCTAGAGGTGATAAAATGATTACAAATTATTTCAAAGAACAGATTGCGGGTGGTGCCACAGACAATTTTTTCTATGGCACTGAGATTGATGGTACGGTGAGGATTGAACGACATCGAGGACCGTTAGAGACACTATCATTGGATGGATTAGTGTTTGATAGGATGATGGGTTCTACTCCGTTCTTTCGTCTAGAAATGCCAGAGGAAGATAAGAAAGAACTAATCAAGGACTTGCTGGGAGTTCAAAAATGAACAGACTGGAGATACTTGAAGAAGTGTATGGCAAAACCGAATGGTCGGAATCTGCTCTGACGAATCTCCTGCGTGTGATGGAACTGACCAGACAAGATGAACAGATTCGGCAAATGGCCAATATGCAAGAACATCAGCGGTTCTTGGTAGAGCAAATCGTCAATCTACTGATGATCCAGCACGAAGCGGCGGCTGGTAGCCATAACTACTGGCAAGTGGCTGCAAACCTGATCCAAGCAGAATACGGAGTTGAACTATGAAAAAGATACCAATGCTAGAACGATTTGCCGCACAAAGTCTTGTTGAACATGACGGTGAGTTGATCTTTAGTAAAGAACGGTTCGCCGAGTTGATTGTGAGAGAATGTATTGAGATCGTGGAACCATGTAAGTGTGGGTGTTGTGACGGTGAACCCGAGGGGTATATCACAGACACTATCATCAAACAGATTCGAGAACATTTCGGAGTTGAAGAATGAACGAACGAATTCGAGACTTTCTACCGAATCCATTCGCAGTTGACTATCAGTACAAGGATGGACCGCTGGATCTTTACACCGAAAAAGAAATGCTTCGGTTCGCCCAGTTAATTGTGAGAGAATGTGTTAAGAATCTTGAAACTAATAAAAGATGCGACATTTATACCGGTGAGTTAACTGACTGTGATTGGAATGATGTGATTCAGCATCAAATTGATTCACTAAAAGAACATTTTGGAGTTGAACGCTAAAGGGCGATTCTGTTTCTCGCCAACAGCCCTAGCAGGCACCTGAAAAGGACTTGGAACAGCGTATTTGCTACATTGACAACGAAATGTCAAGCCGGAGAATGTAACCGGTAACTATTGTAAAATATATTGGGTCCCACACCAGGCAATTGGAGCCGAAATGTCGTCTAATATATTTTACAATAGTTGACAACGATTTAACACAGTAGTATAATACTGTTTGTAGGGTAACACAGGATCAGGCAGAATTAAGGCTCGCAAGGCTAACTATAATGCTCGAGGTGTTACTGGCTTAAGGTGTAATCTCAACCTTAGGCACTATTATAAAGCGTATTACATTGGGTTCACACGTCACCGACGCATTTGAAAAAGTGCCCAGAACTGTGTGTAATGCGTTTCATAATAGTAAGAATGTAACCAGTTTCTGTAACACTAGAGGTCACTGGGCCCTTTCGAATGATGTGTTATGGACTAGGAGAGTGAGTTAGTAGGGTCGTTGTTTGTCTCTCTGAAACATCAAACAACGTAATATCGGTATAACCTAAGGGCGATGGCAAGCCTCCGATAGCCACTATTCTAAAACACATTGGTAAGATTTGTGTACTGATAAGATTGGTGAAAGTCCAGCTACAGTGTGTTTCAGAGTAGTCTTAAAGGAGTGTAGTATGTTACGGGATCGTAAAGCTCTTTTAGAGCAGGAAATTAAAAAGGCTAGCAATGAGGCTGCTAACATGTACCTAAGTATTGTAGTTAGCGGCGGCGATGTACATAGCAAAGAATATCAAGATTTGAAAGAAAAAATCTCAAATCTTAATTTTGACCTCAATACAGTCAATTTGTTGATTGCACAAGGTCACGAATAAGTTATATGGTCGGGTGGCAGAGAGTGATGCGCTGGATTGCAAACCCGGTATTGAGGTAGGTTCGACTCCTACCCCGACCTCCAAACACATTCACAGGAGTGATTATGCGAGTAAGTAAAACTGCAAAGTTAGTTGCCGCACTTGAGAGAGGTGAGTATCTTACTTTGGCTCAAGTCAAAGCACGATACAAACTCAAAGATCCTGCTGTGGCTATGAGCGATTTGCGATTGCGTAAAGGTTACGCCATCGAATATAAGTTCTTTACTGATACAAAAGGTAGAGTTACAAAGAAGTGGTTTCTAGGAGAAGTTCCCAAACGTATTGCACAACTGGGATATCGACTAGATTATGAATTAAACAAAGGAAAATGACATGAAACGAGGTAAACGTTAGTGTCATTCTTAGACGTTCATGTATTGGTCTAGGGATGGCACGTAAAATCAATTTATAATACTGCTATCCCAGAGAAACTTTGACGGTGAAGTCCGGCCTCTTAAGCCGAGAGAACTGAGTTCGAATCTCAGCACTGGGACCAATTCATGGACGCTTAACTCAGTTGGCTAGAGTATCGGACTTTTAATCCGAGAGTCGTGGGTTCGAACCCCACAGCGTCTACCATATAAAACTACATTCTAAAACATAACGATTTAGGATCATCAACGGGTACTTTCAGCATATCCGCGAGTGTGTTTTTATATGGTAATAAATAAAACATATATCTCCTTAGTGTAATGGCAGCATACCGGTCTCCAAAACCGTTGGTGAGGGTTCGAATCCTTCAGGGGATGCCAAGATTTAGGATCGGTTCAGCAACCTAAATGCATTTGACTTCTAATCAAAAACGCAAAAAACGATCCTGTTATGCCCTCGTAGCTTAATGGTAAAGAAGCGGCCTTATACTCCGCCAAAGCACTGGCCAGATAAGCCAGCGTGTGCAGGTTCGAGTCCTGCCGAGGGCACCAAGAATATTTGACAAAAATAGCGTGATGCTATATAATAGATGTATTGCGACTATAGCTCAATGGTAGAGCAGGAAACTCATAATTTCTTGGTTACAGGTTCGAATCCTGTTGGTCGCACCATTACAATGAGTGTATGAATGCTCTTGCAGTCTCTTGGTCTGTGAAGAATTTCATTTCCATGTGATGCGTATACAAATCGTATACTAGGATGTAGCAGTCTTCGGTATCATTCATTGAAAGATGAATGTGTAATCCGGTTTTTGTGATAGCATCGTAGGTGTACATAAATATATTTATTGCGGATTTAGTTTAATGGTAGAATTAGAGCCTTCCAAGCTCAAGGCACGGGTTCGATTCCCGTAGTCCGCTCCAATAAAAGTGTTTCTTATTCTATACAATGTACAGGATGAGAAACAGTTTCAGACAGTTAACCAAAACAGTTTGAAACAAATACAAGTTGAGATACAATACTTGTATTGACAGTGATTAATCACTGGTTGTTCTTTAAAAAGTTGTTCATCTTATTTGCCCTGGTGGTGGAATGGTAGACACGATGGTCTTAGAAGCCATTGTCGAAAGGCGTGGGAGTTCGAGTCTCCCCTGGGGCACCATAAACTAGTGTACTTGGTTAATCTATAAATCTAGATCAAATCATTTAATTATATCTGCCAGACTCGGCGTCTTTATGGTTGCAAACATAAAGAACGTCATGATACTCATAATAGTCCGAGTATCTGTTTCACAGTCTGTCAACCCAAGTACACTAATTTATGGTTATAGTATAGTGCACTCTTGTCATATTGTGGGACCTAGCTTGCCCGTGTAGTTAGAGAGTAAAAACTTAATAGTCTGCTCTGATAAGTGCTATATCGCAGAGGTTCGAAACTCTGGCTTAAGGTATACTACAAAGCTACAGTGCTTGACATGCATTGGGAGTGTGTTATACTATAACTATAGGTAAACACTAAATCATTTATTTTCTTGTGTTTAGCATAAATAAACATGAGGAGATTGAAAATGATTTTAGTTGAAAACTGGATAAATGAATCTAGAGCGGTGCGCACAAAACACTTGGACCTTACTGAGCCTTGTATTGAACGAGGTGGTAATAGTACAGTACATCGTGGTGTGTTAGCGCAATACTTAGATACAAATTTACCTAGTAAAGTTGATTTGTGTCATGCCTGTCATAATGACAAGTGTTCAAATCCAAAACATCTTTACTGGGGAACAAGAAAAGAAAATGTTCAAGATGCTAAAAATAATGGCACTTGGAAAAGTCCTTGGGACGCTCTTGTTGAGAAGTATGGTTACGAAGAGGCTTGTAAGATGAATAGTCACAAGATGATTGGTAACTCACATGGCTCAGCAAACAAAGGTAAAGCGTTATCCGAGGAACACAAAAAGAATATCGCCCTTAATCATAAGGGTGGAAGAAAGAAAACGCTCCGGTGACGTAATGGGTAGCCGTAGTAGACTTAAAATCTACCGCCGATAGGCGTGCCGGTTCGAGTCCGGCTCGGAGCACCAAAGATAAATAATGTTACTATGCAACTAAAAATTTACATCAACGACAAAATTTGGAAAACAGTAACATTAGAAACTGAAACTTACGAACCCAATGATTTTTGGCCACTAATTCAAGTCGAAAAAGATCAAGGTTTGTTAGATGACTTCAACCTAGAATCAGGTATGAAGGTCGAGTTCAGAAAAGTTTAAATGCCCCTGTGATGGAATTGGTATACGTGCCTGACTCAAAATCAGGATTTTGCGAGTTCGAGTCTCGCTGGGGGCACCAGTTTTGGGATACACACAGCAAACTACATCCAAACGATGTGTTACTGGTTCGAGTCCAGTATTACGCTTATGCGTGATTAGCTCAATTGGTCGAGCATTCGTCAAAAACGTATCCCGTCTATTTTGACCGTTAGGTTCTTTTCAGCAATTTAATTTTATCTTTCTGGAAAAAAGAGAGTCCGAGTTCGAATCCCGGCGCTAGGTTGGTCGCTAGTGTGGTGTAATGGTAGCACGAAAAAAGAGAACCTGTTATAATTCAGTTAAATATCTACGCGGGAAATCAGGTGATAGGTCAGTCTCATAAGCTCGGCCCAGAGGTTCGAATCCTTACCCGCAACCAACAACATTAGGAAATCATGAAAACTGTAATTCAGGAAAACGAAGCATATAAATTGTTCGCAGAGATTCGTCCTTGCATTAATCCAGATCATCTAGTGGAACTTAGGTTTATGTCTAAGTATGAGGGTGCAAAGAATCCAGATGAATTGCAAACTAAGTTCACGTTGGTATTGACTCCAGAAGAACGTAAACGTTTGAAGGATTTTCTATAAAGATATACTCGGTGTCGGATAGTCCGGTCCATTCCACTTGCTTTGGGAGCAAGAGTTCGTAGGTTCGAATCCTACCACCGAGACCAATTAACTAAAAGAGGAAAACATGGCAAAACTAAATGATGGTAATCGCAAACGTGTAGTTAAGAATACTTGTCAAAACGGCAGCAAATCTAGTTCTGCCAACAAGTGTCGCAAAGATAAAAAGTACAGGGGCCAAGGACGATGAGTAAAGGTTCGCGCCCACGCCCGTTCAGTGTATCACAAGAAGAATTCGGTAATAGAATGGATTCTATCTTTGGTAAGAAACCCCCTAAGGAACGTTATGTTCCACCGGAGCTTCCTGCAGAGCTAAAGTCACAATCATCGTTTGATCGTCAAATGGGTAAAACTGAATCTACCGGAGAAAGTAAATGACACCTTCAATTGAACAAATGAAAAAAGGAACATGCGGATGCGGTCGTAGCCCAACTGGCGATTGCATAGGATGGCATTTGTTGAGTGAATCAGAGTTTCAATCAAAATTGGAATCTTATATCGCCGACGAACAAGCTAGAGAAATTAAAGACTCCGATCAAGGGGGCTAAATAAAACAACGGATCGTTAACTCAGTGGTAGAGTGCTTCCCTTACAAGGAAGAGGTCGGGAGTTCGACCCTCTCACGATCCACCAAGAATATGCGGGATTGGTGCTAATGGTAACACGAGACCTTGCCAAGGTTTAGTCACGAGTTCGATCCTCGTATCCCGCTCCAAAGAATTGAAAGAAAACATGCCACGTATTAGTAGTGAAAAAGCAGTTAATCAAATCGGTAATCGTTATGATTTGATTTTAGTTGCCGCACAACGAGTAAGAGAATTGCGTAAAGGACATAGACCTAAGATGGATACAAAACATGGTCCAGTTCTAACTGCATTAACTGAAATTGAAGAGGGTCATGTAAGTAAGGAATACCTAAAGCGTATTCGATAAGTGTCAGAGAACGAGCAATTCGCATAAATACATGCGATATAGGAGTTCTCTATGAATAATGGAAAATATGATACTGAATCGTATAAGCAAGGTCAACAAGCAAAAGTTGACAGATTATACGGCCCAGTACAAATACATGAAAAAACATGTGAATGCTGTGGACAAGTTTATACTTGGACGGGTAGAAAAAACACAAAAGCATTTGCAGCATCAAGGTTCTGTAGTAGGAGTTGTGCGAATAATAGGGGTGAATGGTGGAAATCAAACGCTACCCATTATAGAACAATAGCGTTTCAGAACAATGAGCGAAAATGCATAGTGTGCGGATTTGATAAGATTGTTGCAGTTCATCACATTGATGAAAATAAACAGAACGATAATCCATCTAATCTAGTACCTTTGTGTCCAAACCATCATGAAATGGTTCACAGTAAGTGGAGAAATGAAGTTCAGCCGTTCATTGATGAATGGCAGAATAAAATGGGCTGATAGTGATAACGGGAGCACAGTGGCTTTGCAAGCCTCGGGTCGGGGTTCGATTCCCCGTCGGTCCACCAATAATTGGAAACTTGGCAGAGCGGTTGATTGCAATAAAACATCAAATTTTTGCGATAAAGCATAAATAATAGTGAGGGGACTATTATGAATTGCCAATTCTGCAACAAAGAAATTAATAACAAGGGTTCGTTAAAGGCGCATGAAATGTCATGCAAGATGAATCCGAATAGAGTTAAGCACAAACACTCTGAAAAAGCAGGAGCACAGAAAGGGAGTGTTCCCTGGAACGCAGGAAAGCAAACAGGTCGCCCTGATTACTGGGATGAAAAATACCCGGATGAAATGGTATTCTGCGAAAACTCTACATACGCCAGACACAGTGTTAAAGCTAGGATTAAAAAAAGAAATTTAATTGAATATCGTTGTGCATGTTGTGGTATAGAGCCATTATGGCAAGGAAAACCAATGCCGTTGATATTGGATCATATCAATGGTATAAATAACGATAATCGACTAGAAAATTTAAGATTCGTGTGTAGTAACTGTGATTCGCAGTTACCTACATATAAATCTAAAAACAGAACATATGGAAGATAGGCTGCATGGCGCGGACACGGTCTTGAAAACCGTCCCACTGTTGATGAAACGGTGACAGTTCGATTCTGTTATCTTCCTCCAAACAAAGGAGCAGATATGAAAATCACAGAAGATCAATTTAGATACGAGTGGTTTTCTGGTACGGGCAAAGGTGGTCAACACCGTAACAAGCATCAAAACTGTTGCCGTTGTATACATGAGCCAACTGGAATAACTGCAAATGGCACTAACAGTCGCAGTCGTGAAGATAATAAACGTGCGGCATACATCAATTGCTTGAGTAGAGTTCAAGCACACTTCCATGAAGATAAAGAACGTTATCTTGCAGGAGAAGAAAGAATTAGAACATACCACGAACCGGATAACAGAGTAGTGGATCATGCTAGTGGTTTTACTGATACATATACCAATGTTGTTATAAAAGGCAACATGGAAGATGTTATTGACGCTAGAGCAAAAACAATCCGATAAACAATAGTGAGTTGCATGAGAGGCTTAAGTGCGCATCCTGGAAAGATGATGGTCGTATTACACGGCACGAGGGTTCGAATCCCTCACTCACTGCCAATGTTTATACCTGCCAACTCTAAGAAGCCATATTGATATTGATCTAGTATCATATCGACATGTTGAATCAACAGTTTTCTATGGTGGAACAATTTCATATCTTGTTCACGGGTGTCCAAGTGCTTCTCAATAAATCCTAAGATCAGATTTTCTTGACTTGGGTCTTTGTGTATTAGTTTCTCTTTTGCTACATTGAGATTTCTAATATACATTTCACATTGATTAATGTCGTGGTTGTTCTGGTCATCTAACCTTCTAACTTCTTTTTTCATTTCATCGATTAAGTTATTTTGGTGCAAATCGACAACCGCGATTAGACTAAAGAATATATGTGATAACTGAGCAATAGCTTCACTACGAACAACGTCAACCGGTGGTAAAGTACTATTGGTTTCATTGTACGTTTTTCTACGTTCAGGATCACTTAATACCTCATACGCAAGTTTTATGCGTTTAAATTTTTCTGCATCACCGCCTTTATCTGGGTGGTGCATACTCGCCAAATGGCGATATTGTTGTTTGATTTGCTCAACCGTGCAGTCTCTAGGTAATTCTAGTTCATCATATAAATTCATTAAGTATTTATATAGCTTAACCAGTATCAAACATATGGAACACAAGCATCAACTTTACACACTATTTCCCATTACAGTTATGGGGTCCTCTTTGGATAGAGAGTTTACAGAGGATGAATTAAGATTTGTAGAAGAAACAATAGATACTACTATTCTTAATGGTATGGGAAATCAAATATCTAGGAACAAAAAAATTTTAGAAGAACCCCAAATGCAAAGTATACTGCAATGGGTTAATTCTTCTTTAAAGAACTACGTAGAAGATATTATGAAAATATCAGGTATAGAGTTGTATGTTACTAACTCATGGTTAAATGTAGCGCACCCTGGCCAGTTTCATACTAAACATGACCATCCTAATAGTATAGTGTCTGGGGTTTTATACTTGAATACGAAACCATCAGATAAGATTGTTTTTCTGAGAGATGATAGATCAATTTGGTCGATGAATCACACCGAATTAAATATACACAATAGTATGTCATGGTGGCTACCGGCAATAGAAGGTTCGTTATATTTGTTTCCGTCGACTTTGATGCATGAGGTGCCCCCAAACGAAAGTGACGACCTGCGTATTAGTATCTCCTTTAATACTTTTTTTACTGGAGCAATGGGGTCCGACGATTCAGTGACAAGGCTCGATTTACCCAAAATTGTTTGACAGCTAATCAAACGGTGATACAATACTTGTATTGAATGATTTTATAGGGATGATTACAGCAATTTAAAAACATACTTAAAGCGTCTAATGCAGTAGAAGTTGGCCCGCAAGGCTGATAAGAGGAAACTCTAATCATCTAGTCCTAGGCTAGACGGCGACGGAACTGACGACTTATGGAAAGACATATATGATGTTTGTACAGACACAACACAAACTAGCCAACATGAATGTTGGTATGCGTCTAGGGGACTGAACCGATATACTGGGGAGAGGCTAGAGCAGACAGAAAAACTTAGACCAGTTCCGAACATCCCGTTTTTTATTTTTAGGATCGGTGCAGCATATAATACATTTTATATGATCCGCTAGACACCGTGGCGATAAACTGGAGTGACTACAGGTAAAACTGTACGACCGTTGAAGGGGTATCGTTGAAGCAGGACTAGCAAACTCAGAGTGATGGCCTGAGTATACTAAAAGCAGTCAACAACGATCCTGTTAACTTAACTTTCTTCTGGCTCTTGCTTCTGCAAGAATCAGTTGAAGTTTTGCTTTATGCTCCGGTGATTTTGGCTTTCGCATACGTTGTTTAGTCTCTTCGGATTTTGCAATATTCTTCAACTTTGAAGGTCTTCCCTTTCTACCTCGTTGAGGACAACTAACTCCTAATTGTGCTTTGCTTCTTTTAGCGATAGCTTCTGGGGAATTAAACGCATTAGATGTGAAGCCCCCATCCAATCCAGTTTCTGGTCTATAGTTTGCCCACTCGGCAGATTCAACGATGTTGTGCATCTCACTGAATAACAATGCAAAGTCAACTAGTGATTCTGGTTCGTTGAACCACTCACTAATCCAAATAGTTTTTACATTGGCAGGACCATACTTTTTAATTCGGTCTTTCCAAATCTTACCGGAGCCACGATAAGAAGATACGTTTTCTTTCACTGACTTGCCAAAATATTTTATTCCAGCTAACTCTTTGATGTATAATCTAGTTGGTTTGAATGATTCCCGAATCTGTTCGGTGATTACGATAGGTGAATAAATACTCATGCTGATTGCTCCTTGTAGCGTTAGAGCGGGTAGATGTTGACGCATCGTGACCCGCACTTTTATTTATCAAATACCCAAAATGTTTGATAAAATCTCAATTCGTATGTATAATACATACTCATAAGTTTAGTTACAGCAACTAATTTTTAATCAAAAACCTAAACTGAAAAGGAAATAAAATGACAACTTTTGTTGAAGCTGTTAAGAATCAATCCACTCGTACCACTAACGGTATGAAGGCTCGTGTTAGCTCTGCGAATCACTGTGTTGATTTGTTCTACAACATCGGTGCAAGCCGAGGCAAGAACATTGTTCCTGCTTTCACCGCGGCTTACGTAGAAAACTCAGATCTGGCTCTCCGTATCGCACAATGGGCACGTGATGCCCGTGGCGGTAGTGGTGAACGTCAAATTTTCCGTGATATCCTCCAATATCTAGAAAAGGCAAATCCAGAAGATGCTATGCGTCTAATGGTGAAGGTCCCTGAATTGGGTCGTTACGATGACCTACTTGTGTTTAAGACCCAGCCTCTCAAGGCCAAGGCATATACTATGCTTGGTGATGCGCTCCGCGCACGTAACGGCTTGGCAGCAAAGTGGACTCCCCGTAAGGGCGAAGTGGCTCGTGAAATCCGCGAGTTCTTCGGAATGACTCCCAAGCAATATCGTAAGAGCCTCGTTGCACTTACTAATGTTGTTGAAACACAAATGTGTGCCAACGACTGGGACAACATCAACTACAACCATGTTCCCTCTGTGGCACATGCACGTTACAAGAAGGCGTTTGGTCGTCATGGTACAACCTACGCTGAATACG
>OGWF01000045.1_pt1 | contig 19194 bp, 48 predicted proteins | sample 1575951 | NCBI WGS metagenome assembly OGWF01 (sample SAMN07581523, study PRJEB24739) | freshwater metagenome | place: Singapore | collected 2015-01
ACAAGTGAAAGATCAATATTTGCCAGTCAAAGAAGATGATATCATGATGAAAGACCCAAAATGGATAGGATATGTCCATTGTGGAGTCGATAGTGTGGTTGCAATTAAAGAACATTTTGGTGTTGAATAATGAACGAACGAATTCTAAAACTTGCTGAAAAGGCAGACATTAAAATTAATCAAATGATTCTTGATGATATTCTTTATGATTATTGGGAAGTTGAAATGGATGGTGCTGATGCCCTTGAAAAATTTGCCAATCTAATCATTCAAGAGTGTGTTAATGCGTGTCTTGAAGAAGCAGATAAGTTTCGGGGATCTCAGGATATTACTGATTTCAAAATCTGTGCAATGGTGATCAAAGAAAGGTTTGAAACATAATGGATTTTTTCTATTCCTTTGCCTTGATTTTTCTTTGGATTCAAGGTATAGTTCTAGGATATCTGATTTGGGGACCAGAGACACCATTTAAACGTGGGTTTGTTGATGGTTTAATTTTAAAATGGCTTTGGAGTAAAAGGAAATGAAATATCCTAATGTGGCGAGTCGAATTCTAAATCTAGTTGAAGAACTTAATAAGGTGCAAACTCATTTTCCATACGAAAGGCGATATATTGGAGAAGCAATTTCTCATCTTATTCTACTAAAAGATATTCTTGAAGACATCAACAAAAAGGATTCTGAGAATGAAAAAGCTGTTTAATGTTACTGTTTCATATGATTTTGTTGTCGAAGCGGAAGATGATGGGGATGCATTTGAAGTTGCATTACAAAATCTACACAATGCAATCCGAGATATTCCTGAAAAATATATTCAGATTTTAGTTGATGAAGGACCATATATTTGGGCACATGGTTGGGATGGGGATTGTATTCCTTATGGTGGTGATGGGAATACACGAACAAAAGATTATGAAGGCGTGACCGTTTATAAAGATGAATTGAATGATGTTGTTGCCGAACAGAGTAAATTGAAATGAAACCTTCAACTAAAAGAATTCTATTCTGTGCTGCTTGGATTTTCGTAATCAACGTTGGTTTTATTCCATTGATTCCATTTGATGTTGTTATGCTTATTCTTTTTGGTATTGCGGGATGGCAAATTGGTGGTTGGTTAATGAATTTTTCTAAAAAGGTATTTCCTGATGTTGAATCCAAATCCTGATTGTAAATTCGACTGTCTGATTCAAGATGGTCCGACATTCTCAACATCTGTTTACTATCCAGCAGTTTATGATAAGTCTGGCAATAATGTAAATCGGGATAAGAATAAAACTTTTGGTCAGATTAAATGTTGGACTTGCAATAAACAATGGCGATATGAAATGATTGACGGAAATATTAAATTCGAACAACAAAATAAATAGTACATTATGCCAAATGTACATAGAAAAAAGAATTGTCCTGCTTGTAACGTAGAATTCCGAGGTAGAGGAAAATGTTGCAGTCGGGCATGCGCCAATTCTATACGTCCAATCTCAGATAAAATTCGGGAGAATATGAGTCGAGTTGCGACAGAATATAATCTAACACCCGAAGGTCTTGCCTCTAAAAAATTAAATGCCGAGGGAATTTTTTCTGAAGATTTTGCAATTCAAATTCCTACGATACCAGATCTAAGCGATTATTCAGACTATCTCGATGGTTACGACAGAGGTGAAAACTGGTAGTTGACATATTTCGTTTTCTGTAGTAAAATCAAAAAATAACACTCTTTCAAAATTATCATGAAAATCTTTTTGAACTTCCTTGTTGTCTGGGCATTCATTGCCTCAGGTATCATTCTGTTTCAATCTCTAACGAAATCTGAAAAATGGAAATTAACTAAAACGCTTGCGTTTTCTGTTGGTTGTGCTATACTAGCCACTGTAGTCCTCTCTATCATTGTCATTCTTTTTTAAGGAAATTAAATCATGAATCGTTTTGCTAAAATCTCTCTCATTGCTCTCGCCGTTTCTACCGCTGTTGGCTGCACTCGAATCGAAACTGGTGAAGTCGGTGTTCGCGTTGGTTTTGATAAACAAATTAAACAAGGTGAACTTCTACCCGGTTCGTTCAATCAAACTCTTGTTGGTGATGTTCTGACATTTCCAGTTAAGGATGTAAATGTTCAACTAAATGATATGACGCCTGTTGCAAAAGATAACAGCACCATGAAAGATATGGATGCGGTTATCGTTTATAACATTAATCAAAATCAAGTCGCCGAACTTTACAGTCAAAAGAATCGCAGTTTTCATGCTACAGCAAATGGTGACGTTTATCTAATGTTCAACTATGTCTCTCAAATGGCACGAAATGCAATCTATAAAGCCGCGCGAAAGTATGAAGCACTGGACATGGCAGATAATCGTTCTGAAATGGAAGCACTAATCAAAGATGAAATTGTTCGTAATCTAGCAGAAGAAAAACTTGACGGATCGATTATGATCAGTCAAGTCATGATTCGAAATGTTCAACCTGCTGATGCTGTTACCAAAAGCGCAAACGAACTTGTTCGTGCGAAAAATGAACTAAAACAAAAAGAAGTCGAAGTTAAAACCGCAGAAGCAGAAGCCCGTCGAATGGCTGCACTTGCTAATCAATCTGGTCAATCGATCGAATATATGAAAGCACAGGCTCAACTGACTATTGCCGAAGCGATCAAAGCAGGAAAAGTAAATACGATCATCGTTCCCTCGAATCTCACTATGTTGGGCAACGTGACGAAATAAAAAAAATAAGTCAAGACTGTATGAAAAAAACAACAGTCTTGACTTTTATTCTTACAAGTGTATAATTCAGTTTGTCATGAATAAGGATTAAAAAATGCGTAAACTTGCTACCATTAGAAAAATTAATAACATTCTGCCCATCGAAGGTGCTGATGCAATCGAACTTGCAGTCGTTGATGGGTGGAAAGTTGTAGTGAAAAAGAATGAATATAAAGTTGGTGATCTTGCAACCTATCTAGAAATTGATTCTTGGGTTCCAACTGAACTAGCACCTTTTCTTTCGAAAGGAAAAGAACCGCGAGAATTTAATGGTGTAAAAGGTGAACGTCTTCGGACTATTAAACTTCGCGGACAAATTTCGCAAGGTCTTTTGCTATCAGTTGATGTTCTGCGCGGTAAAATTGCGGACGAAGATTTCAAATATCTTGGTGATTGTGAGGGTATGGATGTTACCGAGTTATTGAATATCAACAAATGGGAAAAAACAATTCCTCCTAAACTTGCTGGTCTTGTAAAAGGTAATTTCCCCACTGCAATTCCTAAAACAGATCAAGAACGTGTACAAAATCTGGTAAAAAATATCGAAAATGCACAAGGTACTATTTTTGAAGTTACTGAAAAGCTTGAAGGTAGTAGCATGACCTGCTATCTTATTAATGGTGAGTTTGGTGTTTGCAGTCGAAATCTCGATCTAAAACGTGATGAAAATAATGCGTTTTGGCAAACTGCAATTAAACTAAACATCGAAGAAAAGATGCGTGGTCTTAAATATGATAATTTTGCGATTCAAGGTGAATTGATCGGGCCAGGTATTCAAGGTAACATTTATAATCTGACCGAGACTGATTTTCAAATTTTTGATGTTTATGATATTAATCTTGGCGAGTATCTAAAACCGAATCTGAGGATCGGTATTGTTTCAAATCTAGAACTGAAACATGTGCCAATTCTTGAAACGTTTAAGCTTTCGGGTACGGTTGACGATCTTCTGCAAAAAGCAGAAGGAAAAAGCTTTCTAAATCCAAATCAAGAACGTGAAGGAATTGTTTTTAAAGAAAATGGTGGTGGCTTCACTTTCAAAGCAGTTTCTAACAAGTATCTGATGTCAGAAAAGTGATTGTTGCAAAAAAACGACAGGTTGACAAAGCCTGTCGTTCATGTATAATTGTCTTTGTTGACGACTGATTGGAAAAATCAAATGAGCATGAACATCCACTTTGTTGCGGTGCGCGAAATTATTATTGCTAAAAGCGGCAAAAAAAGCACCCAAGAAATCTATTTCGATGATGTTATTCAAACCCCCACAAAAGTCACTTATGAAATTCACGGATCAAAAGATCCGATTCAATCATATAAAGATTGGGTTATGCAAAACAGCAAAGATGAAAAATATCCAATTTATGCAGATGATGATTTTCTTTCTGAACGCGATCCGATTGGGTTTGAAGTTTACAATTTTCAAAAAGAACATATTGCTCGATTTCAGGAATGGATCGATTGTATGATTGAAGAAGGTTTTGTTATTAAATCTGAGGTTCTGTAATGAAAAAACTCATGGGCGTTCAACTTAATCGAGACGACAAGTATGCAATCAAAACGACAATTATCTTGGTTGCATTCATTCTCGTGACAGTAGCATTTTTTGCAGCGGTCCCCACAGTAGTTTCTAAATGGTTAATGGTTGTGATTGCAGGTATTCAAATTGGTCGATGGATTTTTCAACTGGCAAAATGGGTCATGGAGAAAGATTATGACTGACTTCAAAGAACTGGCTAAACAGTACCGTAATTGTGCCGCATATGTCGGTATTGATATGGATGAAAATCGTATTGTATATGTTGTGATGATTGAGGATATGGATGGGAATTCCGTTGATCGTATTCCATTCGCATATCGTGATGATGCTGAAGAACTGTCTGACGCTATCAACGAAGAAGTTTCCTACGACTGACTGTTGTTTTTCTGCGACAAAAAAAGTGCTTGACACCATGAACGAAATGCCCGATAATTACAACATCAAAACACGAACACAAGGAAAAGTGATGGACACTCCTAAAGAACTCTCGGCACTCATCAAAGTTCTCAAGATGCGTGAACAGGCTAGGGGAGTTGATCTTGACGGTGCTACTGCCTTCACTCTCGGTTACATGGAGTCCTATGTGACCATGATGATCGTGTGACTTAAAAACAACAGTTGACGATTCGCTCGATCTTCTGTAAACTAGCCTTATCGTAAACGTGTGGAGAAAAAAATGACGGTCTTTCACAAAACCGACTTCGTTGATCTTGACACTCGGATCGTTCTGTCATATGGTGCAAAGTACGGTACTCGACCCAGCCTTCGGGCCCGCGTCGAACTGAATCACAAAATCACCGAACTGGCTTTGCCTGTTCTGAAAAAAATCCTTAACCTTCCCGAAAAACTGTGGGTTCGTGTTTGCTTTCTGAAAGCCAAAAGACTGAGCGGTCGGTACTGGGATTACTGTACAGCAGCAGAGGTTGATGCTAGACTAGAACCTGGCACTTTTCTTGAAGTTCTCTGTCATGAGTTGGTTCACGCTGAACAGTACACCACGGGAAGACTGTCGTGGAAAACACACGGTCGACGGAACGTGAACTATTGGGACGGAGTTCCTGTTATAATTGAGTATCGCGAACAGCCTTGGGAAATCGAGGCTTTTCGTCGCCAAAAAGATCTGGCGGACTATGTGATGAAGAATGATCCAGAAATCAACAAACTTCTGACTGTCGCGTAAAAACAACAGTTGACAAGTTCTCCAGATACTGTATAATTCGTTTTGTTGATTGACTACACCAAGGAATGAAAATGCTCGAAGCCAAGAAAGATCCCCAGACCGGCAAATGGTTCGTCGAAATCGAAGGCAAGCGCATTCGGTCCGCAAGTAAAGCCTATGTCGCCGCGACCGCTGCTAATCTCGGCTTTTCTGTCACCTTTGGTGATCAAGTTGACGCACCACAAAAGATCAGCGTTAACGACGAATTCGGCATTAATGAGCGATTCGAGTTTGTCGAAAAGCTTGTTAAAATGGTCGCCGATGGTGTTCAAGCTTCTGCGGTCATTACTGGCGAAGGCGGTCTTGGCAAAACGTTTACGGTCACGAAAACTCTTGAAAATTCTGGATATACTGATATCTCCGACTATGGCACACTCGAAGAGGACATGATTATTCGCCGTTCGACCACTTATATTGCAATCAAGGGATTTTCTACTGCAAAGGGTCTTTACCGTACTTTGTTCGAGAATAACGACGGCGTTATTATCTTTGACGATTGCGATTCGATTCTGAAAGATCCTGTCGCCGTTAATATTCTGAAGTCGGCACTCGATTCATACGGCAAGCGTGTTATTTCGTGGAATGCCGATCTCCGTGATGACGATCTTCCTAAATCTTTTGTTTTCACGGGCAAAGTTATTTTTATTTCGAATCTCGGTCAGCACCAAATCGATCAGGCGATTCGGTCGCGTTCGATGATGATCGATCTTTCGATGTCCGTCGAGCAGAAAATCGAGCGAATGGCGACCATTGCAATGCAAGAGGATTTTATGCCTGAATATGACAAAGCATATATTTCCGATGCACTGGACTTGATTCGTGAAATCAAAGATGATGCCAAGGAAATCAGTCTTCGAACGTTGATTTCTGTCACGAAGATCCGATCGGCGAACACCGACTGGCGCAATCTTGCCCGCTACACTCTTGTAGCGTAAATGAGACAGTTGACAGGATCTTCGGGTCCTGTCATAATATGTTTGTGATGAACGAAACGAGGAAATTAAATGAAAAGCTTCATTGTTCTGTATCGCAACACGAAATTCATGGACGCAACGGAGCCTCCCGCAGGTTTCTATTGCGAGGCGTCCGACCTTGATGAAGTGGAATATCAATTTCACTCTGCACGCCCTGACTGTGATATTATGTGGATCGTTGACACTGACGATTATGCCGTCGCCGTTGATCTTTATATGAAAGAATTCGAATGATGAAATATGAAACAATTGTATTTAAATGGTATGAGCGAAAACAATTCACTTTTTATACCGCAAAGGATTGTACTCTAGAGGATGCATTACAGAGGGCAATCAGTTTTGGTTATACCGAATCGAAGTGGTATAAACCTTGGACTTGGAATAACAGTTATACACTATACGTCACGAAATATCCAGATGTTGCATAAAAACAACGTTTGACTTCTTCGAAAAACCCTGTATAATTGTTCACATGATGAACGAAACGAACAAGGAAGACCAAATGTACGATCCTCAAATTACCGAGCGGGAACTTGACGAGTCCTTCTACTGGGACCTCTATAAAGAGGTTCATGGGATTCGCCCCCGTCATGTGAGATTCGGTGATTGGTCCGACGCCGAACTGGCGCAGGAAATCGAACGCCTATGGACTTCCTTTCAACTATCTCGAACCGTTGTGTAAAAACAACGGTTGACACTTCCTCGAAATAGTGTATAATTGTTTCTGTTGACGACAAACCAGGAGATAAAGCATGGACAAGCGTGAAATGGCCCGTAAGATCATCGAGGCTCAACGTGGAAAGTTTTTCACCGCAATTTTTCGTTCGAAACAGGACGGGACTGTTCGCCTTATGAACGGACGCACGGGTGTCCGCAAGTATTCGAAGGGTGGTATTAACGTCATTCGAGACAAAGCGGATTTGGTTTCCGTGTTCAATGTTCAAAAGATGGGATATCGCTCAGTGTATCTGGACGGTCTTGTTTCGATTCGTGCAGGCGGTAAAGTGTACGATTTTTGATTGTTGCGAGAAAACAACGGTTGTCATCGTTCGTTGACCGTTGTAGAATGTAGACTTTCAGGAGTTAGATATGACCCCCATGCGGCAGTTTGCTTTTATGATTAAATGGTCCACGGGACAGAATGAAGTCTACACTGTCGAGGCTGAGTCTAAGGGACAGGCCAAGAGGAAGCTTGTGCAAAGCTTCCGGACGGCACAGGACTTTGATTTTCTTGGTGAGATTGTGGGCGAAATCAAGGGTTGACACCCGCCAGAATTAGTGTATAATTGTCTTTGTTGATAACACAAAGGAACGATATGAAAACCGAACTTGTCGCCGTTGAACTCTTCTGCCTTAATCGCAAACCCGGTCCGAAGTACGGTCTTGAAGGATCTACACTGTACACCTGGCGCAATGAATTGGGTGAATATACTCTGGACAATTCGGGCGGAGTTTTCTTTTCTGCATCACCTGATGAAATGGAGATTCACGGCGTTCCGTGTTCTGAATCCGACGACCTCTTTATTATGACGGTCGATGGTGTTTTCGGTGTGTATGACGAGAATCTAAAGCTTGTCCGCGAATATAAGTCCGTACTCGATATGGGATATATCTTCGATGAATTCGAAGATCGGCTTCTTGCGTAAAAACAACGGTTGCACTTCGCCAGAATTCGTGTATAATTGTCTTTGTTGATAACACAAGGGACTGACATGGAACTCCTCTCGACTGGCAATCCGAAGACGCTGAAGGGCGAAACCCAAGGTTTCATGACGTATATTCTGCACCTCGCACCTGCGGACGTTTCGGGATACAACACCTGCCCGAAAGCTTCGAAAGGATGCAAGGCGGCGTGCCTTAACACGGCGGGCCGAGGCGGCATGTTCCGTAAAGGCGAAAGCACGAACGTCATTCAAAAGGCGCGAATCCGTAAGACCAAGTTTTTCTTTGAAAATCGCGATGATTTTCTGACCACTCTCGTGTCTGATATCACGAAGGCGATTAAACAAGCCGCAAGGAAAGGTTATACGGCAGTGTTTCGTCTTAATGGCACTTCCGATATTTCGTGGGAAAAGTATATTATTCCCGGCACCGACAAAAACATTTTCGGTTTGTTTCCGAACGTTCAATTCTATGATTATACCGCGATTCTCGGTCGCAAAGTTTCTAATGTTGCCAATTATCATCTTACGTTTTCTGCAAAGGAAGATAATCAAAAAGAGGTCGAGAAAGCCATTAATATGGGAATGAATGTTTCAATCGTCTTTGATAAACTTCCCGCAGAATATAATGGAATCAAAGTAATCGATGCCGATGAACACGACCTTCGGTTTCTCGATCCGCGCGGCGTTATCTGCGGACTCAAAGCAAAAGGCAAAGCCAAAAAGGATGATTCTGGTTTCGTTCGACGCATGATTCCTCTGGCTGTTGCGTAAATGCGACACTTGACGCACGGGACGATTCTCGTGCTATAATGTCTTCATCGACAAACAAACAAGGAGCGCATCGTGATCAAACAAACCTACTGGAATGGACTTCCTGCACGTCATCAGAAGAAGATTCTTGATGATATGGCTGAACGTACTCAAAACATTCTGAATAACGGTTGACAACTGAATTCTGAGTGTGCTAAGATAGCATCTTCAATCAAACAAGGGCATGACATGAAAGACTTCAACACCAAAATTACCGTGGGTCAGCGTGTTTGGCTTCGAATCACCGTCGAGGATCTTCCGACTCGCTGCGAGGAATTCATCGTGGCTCAAGTCGCTCCGTTCAAGGTTTGTTTGGTCAGTCTTGAAACCGGGAATCGTTGGGAAGAACCTATCAAGGTGGAGAATCCCTGCGACGTCACTTCAAGGGAATGGGAAAAGATTTCTTCCATCTGGAACGATAACTATGAATGGACTTCCGGTCCTCTGATTCGTGTTCCCGCTTGACACGAACAAAAAACCGCGTATAATTGTATTTGTTGATCACAACAAAGGACACATGATGAAATATGTCGCTAAGTTCGATGTTTGGAAAGTCTCCGAAGAGTTTCTTTCGACAGTGCAGCCCGGCCAATGGGTCTACGCTGGCGGGAAAACGAATGTCGGTCGGTTCTGGGGTGTTCGCAAAAGTGGCTCTGTGGTCGTGGCATGGCAAGATAATGCTAAACGATCTGGTAATTATCGTCAATATCAAGAAATTCTCCGCAATTATGGCAGAGAATCGTTCGGGCAAGTATAACTCCGCCGCAGAAAAGCTTCTGGCTTTGATTCCCGACGAAGGCGCAGTTAAGAATCCTCGAAAGAATGTGAAACTCGAAAAGTTTCGCAAAGCCGTCAATTGTTATTATGATCTTTATAATAATGGTTTGTGCAATCGAGCGCGCCAATTCTCGGCATTGTTTAATATCACTCCATCGATTTATCGCCTCGAGAAACGTTATCGATATTCTCCTTTGTTGTATATTCTAGTCGAAACGAAAATGGACGATATTATCGAAGCCGCCGCAATTGAACAGGGAATCGAATTGATCACACAAATGGAGTTGGAACTTGTTGCGTAAATGCGACACTTGACGCACGGGACGATTCTCGTGCTATAATGTCTTCATCGACAAACAAACAAGGAGATGGAAATGCGCCGATACACCGACTGCAATATTCCCACCGTCAGTCTTTCCTCGTGCGAATTCAAAAAGGACAAAAAGGTTCTTTTGATGAACTCCATCGTGGTCGGAATGCCCCGCGAATTGTTTATCGAATCGAACATTACTGGCAAGGTCGTGCGATTCGTCGCCGTCGGTCCTCATGGCGTACTCTATGACGAAGACGGATGGGACGGCGAGCAGCAGGTTTATCGTCCGATGGCGAACGGCGTAAACGTCGACCACCTTATCATCTTCAATGCACATTGACGCGGCACAATTTTGTGCTATAATTAAATCCTCGAAACAAGGAGCTCAGAATGATTGAACTGGAAATGACCCTCGAAGATATGAACCGAATCGATGATGAAATCACCGACTTCGATGGTTACTTCACGCGGTCGGAACTTATCGAGTTCGAAAATTGGCTCGAAAAGGTTTGCGGCGAGCCGCAGGACTTTGCTTGACGCACCTGGAAATTCTGTTATACTGAACAAACAAACCAAGGAGCAAAATATGAACATCGGCGACCAACTTTTCTTTTCGAAACTGTCCGCGTGGGAACTCTCGGATCTGTTCTATGAAATCATGGTGAAGACCGGCGCAGAATGGAATGATGCATTCGAACGTGCCGACGAATTGGCCCGGAAGGGTCGCGCGGCGGTTGTGCGAGCCATTGAGGAAATGGTCTAAGCTTGCACACGGGAACAATCCCGTGCTATAATGTTTCCATCGTAAACAAGGAGCGCAGAATGTTGCCCAAGAACCCCACCCTCGGTCAGGTCTTTGTCATCTTGAAACAATGGAAAGGCGTGAAATCGTCTCCATTCACGGTTCAAGTTCTGGAGTATAAATTCGACGGCATTCGCCAGGAAGCTTACTGGGTGACGAAGGAAGTTCGCTCCTATCGCAACAAAAACCACGCTGAGGCATACGCCGCACGATTCTGCAAGGATTTTACTTGCATCACCTGAAAATCGTGCTATAATTAAACTCTCAAAACACAAACAAGGTGCACCGAATGTCCTACGTTTTCTTTGTTGAGTACACCGACGGACGGCGAGTTGAGAAAAGCTTTCCGACCGCGGCGAAGGCAAAACGTGCCTACACCGATTACAATCTTCGATCGGAGTACGATGCAAAGGCTTGGGGCTGGGAAAAGGATGATCCTAATCTCCTGAGTCGTCAAGTGGCAAAGCTTCGAATTCACGGTGTTGCGTAAACGCGACACTTGCACGAAGCGCAAAACGTGCTATAATTACTCCATCGAAACAAACAAGGGAACGCCGAAATGTCGAAGATCACGAAAGCCACCTTCAAGTCCTTTTTGCGCAAAAACCAAGGCAATCTGTTCATCCGCGTCGGGTCACGTTTCGACGGCATGACGGATTGTGTTCAAGAGGTCGAATCGCCCGAGTGGTCGCCAATCGAGGCGTCGGATCGCCCGTGCGAAAATAATCTGGGCATTGCAGGCGTCTGGCTTGTTCACGGCGGTCGGGACTATTTTGAAGCGGTCGAGCGGGAAGGCTTCAAAGGAATCCGAGTTTACAATTGCACCGGATCGTTCATCATCGGAACGCCTGTTGCGTAAATGATACACTTGACGCACGGGATAGTTCCCGTGCTATAATTACTTCATCGAAACAAACAAACAAGGGAACGCCGAATGAACATTGACCGAATCGTCAAAGTGTATAGCGGCAAAGCGGGCAAGTGTATGTGCGGATGTGCAGGCAAGTGGTCATACACTGCCATGGGTGCGCGTGATCATTCACCGGGATACACTCCTTCCGTGTCAGAAAAGTCCGTGAAGATGATTACCAAAAAGGTACTTACCAGTCCTGATATGATTGTCGAAGGCGATATCGTCATGGCTACAGAAGGCAATCGAATTCGGGTAGTCTACTTCGATGGACCTGTTGCGTAAATAATACACTTGCACGGGAACAATCCCGTGCTATAATTACTCCATCGAAACACAAACACGCAACGGAGCAAAACATGACGAAAATCATCGTGACGTATCAGGGAATCTCCTTTCACACCACCAAAGCCGCCATCAAGCGCGGAGTGGGCGATAATGAGTCCTTCAATGAAGCCGTGCGCCAATCGTATGACAGTCTGGTCTCTTTCATGAAAACCACGTCCATCGCATATGGACAATCTGGTCACTGGAACGGGTATAATATCCAACTCGATATCATTCGGGCGTGATAGAATAGAAGGAAACGCCTGTTCAGAGTATTGACCGGGCGTTCAATAGGTTGAACAAGAGTTGCCTAGGGGGAGTGAGAAAATGTGGAATGATGCGGCTTTGGTGTGTGGAATCGTGCTAATTTTATGCATTTTCGGCATGATTTTCTTGCCTGACCGCTGAAAACCTGTGCTATAATTACTCCATCGAAACACAAACACAAAGGAACACCAGATGAACACCGCCGACTTTGAAGACCTCGTGACCGAGTGTTATGGCACCATTACCATCGCGGGAATTACGTTCGACGCGGGTGCCATTCTGCGCATGATGGATCCCGTGGCGTTCCGTGACTTCCAAGCGGAAACCGAGGCCGACATGGAAGACGACGATACCGTTGCATAAATGAGACACTTGCACGGGTTAGTTCCTGTGCTATAATAGCCTTACACCAAACACAAGGAGCACCAGATGAACACCACCCAGATCATGGACACCTTCGTCGAGGTCATCAATCAAGACCGCCGCATCAAGGGTGACGATCCGTTGCTGGCCAATGCATACACTCTGGGATATGCCAGTTCCTTTTTCGGCATGATCATCGATGCATTGCCGAAGGCGCAACGCGAGGAGATTCTGGCCAAGTTTATCGACCGCACCGAGGACTATCAGGCGCGAATCAAAGCCGCGAAGGCTGTTGCGTAAATGATACACTTGCACGGGGTTCCGACTCCGTGCTAGAATAGTCTCACGTTAAACACAAGGAGCTCCAGATGACCAAAGCTTACCTGCACCTCATCAAGTTCTGCCTCTCCCGCGGCATGAAGGTTTCGGTCTATGACGGTGAGGAATGGGCAGTCCGTCGCTCGACCTCGTACCAGGAAATCAAGGAGGCCGCCGAGTCGGTGGAGATGGCAAGGTTCCGCGTGATCGATCCCGAGGGTGCTTGTGCCATGACGGCAGTGGTTTCCTGCTACGGGCTGGCGGCCGATGAAACCGTGATCGACTGGTCCGATAATGAGTTCGGCGACGCATGGATCGAAGCTTATGAGGAATCCATCGGTGTTGCATAAATGAGACAATGCACGGGGTTCCAATCCCGTGCTATAATGTCTTCACACCAAACACAAGGAGCACCGAGATGACCAAGCCGAACTGGTTCCCCACCCTGAACGCCGCACTGGAGTCTGAGGGTCTTCTGGAGACCTGGGACCTGTCGTGGAGTGCAATCTCCCGTGGCGAGACCCGTGGTTACACCTTCGACGACGGTTCGCGTTTTGGTCATTATGTTTCCATCTACCGCGATGAGCGCGGGTTCTATGAGCGTCCGGTCCACTACGGGCGTGGCTGAGCCTGTTGCATAAACGCAACACCAGCACCTGTGCTATAATGTCTTCACACCAAACACAAGGAGCACCGAATGAAGACCGCCACCGCCCTCCGCACCACCCGCCACGAAAACGCCGCCCGCGAGGCGCGTCGGATCTCCTTTATCATGGACTTGGCGACCTACCGCTCGGAAGAGTGGCGCCACCGTAAAATCAAGGGTGGTGTGGATCTGGAGTCCTGGGGTGAAAAGGAGATGACGGACCTTTTCGATTCCGTGGACGGGAACCTCGATGCCGCGTGGGATCGCATCACCGCCCTGGTCGGTCGCGTCGCCTAAGGAAATCAAAATGAAAACCGAATTCAAAATCGAAACCAACACCGTTCCCGTGACGTTCATCCCCGCCAAGCCTCCGCGCAAGGCGGAGCGTACCTTCCCCGCCACCAAGTACAGTGTGGCCAATATCGGACACCTCCGCAGTAAGATCGACCGCAAGGTGCGCTGACCTGTTGCATAAACGCAACACCAGCACATGTGCTATAATAGCCTTACACCAAACCCACCAAGGAGCTCCAAGATGACCAGTAACCTTTACCGAGTGATCACCGAAGACGGTCGCGTCGGCGCTTTCATCACCGCAGGTTCTGTCGAAGAAGTCCACGCCCTGTACGTCACCAACGGCGGTGGTCAGTTCGGCATCCGTGACGTGGAGCGCCTGAGCATCGGCTTTCCCGTCGAGGTGCTGGACGTGTTCTGCTAACAGGTTTTGGGTCGCGCGTCAACCTGTTGCGACGATACAACGGGTTGACGGCGGCACTACAGTGTGCTATACTGGCAAAAGCCGAGAAGACAGTCCATAGAGTCTCATCCAAAGAAGACTGCACGACGTATAAGTTTCTAGGTGTTCGAAGGTCAACGTTAAGGTGTTCGAAGGTCAACGTTAAGTTCAATGTTTTCTCCTCTCTCAAAATCAAAATTCACTTTTTAGATTTCACTCGACCCAAAAAATTTTTCGCAAAAATTTTCACGGTTTTACCTTTTTTTTCTCTCTCAATTCATAATGGATTATATCAGATACATTTCTCTTATACAGTAATCATCTCTCTTATCTTTACTGTATAAAACACTTGACAGGTTTTTCTCTCATTGTTATAATGGTTGTGTTCCGAAAAAATAAATACTAGTATTAAGGATTAAGACATGAAGATACTGCTTACTGGTGCTGAAGTTGTTCGTATTGGTAGATACTTTGCTGTACTGTATAAAGACAGAGTATTATCGAAACGAATGAATAAGGAACAAGCTATTGAGTTAGCAATGAATAAACAACTACTTGATAAAGAGATCTATGGAACATCCAAAAGAAAACATTGAGAATCTTACTATTGCTTATGATAGAATCTCTACGAATAAAAGCTTTACATCAGTAACGAGGAATCTTGCTACTAAGCTAACTACGAGAATGTACTTATCTCTTAAAGACTTCTTTCAAGAGTTAAGTGATAAAGAGTTTGATGAATTGATCTATCTTATTCAAGTATATGAACATGATGAGAATGCTCAGTGTGAATTGATTCTTTTGACGGAAATGTTAAGTCGAGCAGAGGGTATTGTTTCTTCTGATGAAAAGACTGTATCCGAGAATTGTGGTTACTTTGTTATGGTTGTTGCAGGTGTGAGTCTTGAACGAAAGGGTGTTATTAGAATTCTATATGATAATCTTACGTTTGATCGTGATATGCTTGATGAAGTTATCTTTGTGGGGTGTGATGATGTCTGATGATGATATTATGGCACTTTATGATAAAATGCTTGCGTACTTTGGTAAGTTGCCTAATCCTGAATATGAACCAATTCAATTTCAATATCTGATAAGAATTTTTAACTACTATGAAGAACACAGTAAAAAAACGTAATCCTGTTACACAAGATCTTCACACCGATAAGTATCATATGCGTGTCGTTGCGCCGAAAAAGGTGTATAATAGATCAAGAAATAAACGAGCAACGCGAAAGGAATATTTTGAGTCCGACTATTCTTGAGAACGACGGTTTCTTTTTCATACCTGATAATCAGTCTAATTTTGATATTCATCACTTCCGTTTTACTGAGAATGAAAATCATGAACTTTTGACTGGTATCGAAGGTACAGAAGTTGGCCCTAAGTTTCATATCGCTTTTTTTAAAGAAGGTACTAATGGAAAAATTGAATTCGATGAATCATTTGAAGCTATATTTGCAGACCCTTACATTTACCTTAAAAATCTTATTGGGATGAACATTTTTGGTGTAATGGTTCGCAAGACCGAAAAATCTACTGAGTGGTTTGATGAATACTTAACTATGATGAAGGGGAAAATTGATGAGCAATGACATTTTTAATGATGATGTATCAAAAAATTGGCTAAGAAGTGTACTTCGTGAGTCAGATGTACAAATTGAGTTCGTTAAAAAAGACGGAACCAATCGAATTATGCAATGTACTCTGCAAGAAACTAAGATTCCTTCGGAAAAAATACCAAAAACTGATGAAAAAACATACAAAACTGATACACTAACAGTTTTTGACGTCGAAAAACAAGATTGGCGCAGTTTCCGATGGGATTCTATTCGTAAAATTGACTTTACTATTACGGGGAATGAGAAAAATGCCTAAATTTATCGTTGAAACCATCTCGACATTTCATGAAGCACGAGTAATTGAAGCGGATTCGATTGAAGAAGCGAAAAAAATCGCGGAATATTCTGATTGGAACACTTCTTTCTTCGTTGGACAACAAGTTATCGACGCTTTTGAGTATAATTCTCATGATATTGCTCGGTATAAACGTCGAGATAAATACTTTTTCGAGGGAACAGCATCTGTTGACGAAAACGGATACCTAATTTATCTGCATCCCGATGGTACGATCAATGAATCGATGCCTAAAGAAAAAATTTTTTGACAAAACGTGATTTTTGACAAAAAAGTTGTATAAATAAACACATAAATTACAATAAAGGATCCTTAGATGTCTCAACAACATTTAACTGAAGCTCAGATTCAAGAACGCGAAGAGATTTTCTTCACTATTCTAAATGATTTTATCGAAGAACATTATGAAGTCGCAGACGACTATGTAATGACAGAAGAAGATGCGTATGTCACTTCGATTATGCTTGAATACTTTGAGGAGAACTATCGCTTTACAACTCTAAACGAATCTATCGTTGAATCTTTGACTGGTCGTGATTCAAACGCAGAACTTTATGAAGAACTGTATGAAGCACTTCTTGATGAATCGATTGGATCTTTTATTGCGGGTGCCCGTCACGGAATTCAAGATTATTTGGCAAAGAAGCGCGAGGCACGATTATCGAAATCTGCTGATGTTGCCCGTCAAAAGAGCAAGCAAGCAAAGTCAGATGCTGATGTGATGGCGAAGCAACATAAAGCAAAAGATAAAACAGGCTCTTACGGTACCGGCGTAAAAGGAACCCTCAAGAAGTCATTTGCAGCAGGTGGTGTAGAAAGAGCAGCAGCAAAAGCACAGAAAGCAAAAGAAAAAGCAACAGCAAAACATAATAAACAGTGGGACGCAAAGAATAAGAGGTATCAAGTCAGTAAGAGTCGATCTGACCTAGCCAACAAAATCGATACCGGAATCGCTAATATCAAGAATAAGATTAAGAGTAAAGTTACAAGCGGTGCTGAGAAAGTTGGTAGAACATTAGGCAGGGCGTTTGGATAGAATAGTAATATATTCATAAACAAACCCCAGACCTAAAAAATCTGGGGTTTTTTGTTTTAGTAGTTGACAAACATCATAAGTGATGTATAATACAAGTCAACAAGTAACGATCTTTAAAAATTTGAATGCTTTGATGGGGTATGGTGTAGTGATAGCACAACGGATTTTGATTCCGTTAGTCTAGGTTTGATTCCTAGTACCCCTGCCAAAAGTGGAGAAGTTAGCCGAGTCGGTCTAGCGGCAGCGGTCTTGAAAACCGAGGGCCCAGAAATGGGTGTGTGAGTTCGAGTCTCACCTTCTCCGCCATACTTAAAAATATTCTTGTGTTTTTAAGTATGGTAAACGAGAGTGGGCAGGATGGTAATGCAGCGGATTGATTTTTTATAAAAAGAGATTAAACAATTGGAAGATGTGTTGCAAGGTGCGACAGGGGTTTGCTAAACCCTCGTCCAGAAATGGGCTGATAGGTTCGATTCCTATATCTTCCGCCAGTAACACGATCACAGGGTTCGACTCCCTGACTCTCGGCCAGTTGTTGACAAACAGATACAAAAGTGTATAATAGAATCTCGCCCATGTAGTTTAACGGTAAAACAGCGGACTGTGTATAAATAATAGCAAAGGAGAAATCTAATGCTATTGTGCCAATATTGTAAAAAAGAATGTAAAAATGAAAATTCTTTGCGTAACCATAAAAGATTATGTAAAGATAACCCAAATAAGCAATCTCATCCAAGAGGCAATCTTGGAAAGATTGGTTGGAATAAAGGATTGACTGCTGAAACTGATGTTAGAGTTTTTGCTAATAGAGAATCGTTGCGGAAACAGAGAAAACAAAATGGATCTAATTGGACTGGAAGAAAACATTCTGAAAAAACAAAAGATTTGATGTCGAAGAAAGCTAGTGAGCGATTAAGTAAAAATTCAAAATATTCTATAAATTTTGAATATGCTCCGGGAATTATATTAGAATCGACGTATGAAATACAAACAGCAAAGATTTTAGATGAATTGAATATTCAATGGAAAAAAGTTAGACATGGCTACATTTGGGATGATAATGGTAAACGTCGAAGATATGTTCCAGATTTTTATCTTCCCGAATACGATGTTTTCTTAGATCCAAAAAATGATTATTTGATTAAGAAGGACAAGACAAAGATAGAATCTGCAATGAAAATTAATTCAATAAATGTTATTGTATTATCGAAAGATGAATTGAATGCAGAATCTATAAAAAACAAATTACCTACCGTAGCTCAAGGAGAGCAGGGGGCCTTATAAGCCCTTCGACCAGATAAGTCCCAGGTTGTGGTTCGATTCCACACGGTAGGACCAAAAATGACTTGATGTGGGTTCGACTCCCGCCGGGGGCACCAGTTATGAAATAAGATAGTGCGGTGCGACAGAAAATTCGCTTACTAATTTAGCACCATCTTTTTTAACTTCTTTTGAAATTAGAGATTTCATTTTGCTATAGTCATTGATATCGATTACTGAATAATTGGTTTTTGTAATAAGACCAAAAATCATTAAAAAGATTGACTGTTTAATAAACGTGCTAAGATTTGATTTATTTAAAAAATAAGAAATTTGAGCATGTGCAAAATGATCTTCTAAATGTTTTTCTTGAGGAGTGCCTGTATAACTTTTTTGTTCTCCTCTTAGTTCATTGATAACTTCTTCTAAGTATTGTTTGTATAGGGACTCATCATATGAACTAAAAAATACTTTTAATGGTTTCTGTTTCTCTTTATAGAGAATATCTTTTTAAAGATAGATTTTAACGCATCAGTATATTTTGTATCTTTTGTAATATTAGGG